>Ga0208547_1000623_pt1 | contig 20300 bp, 37 predicted proteins | sample DEB08_DNA_5_FD_185501 | JGI IMG/M metagenome (GOLD analysis project Ga0208547, IMG submission 185501) | Aqueous microbial communities from the Delaware River and Bay under freshwater to marine salinity gradient to study organic matter... | ecosystem: Environmental > Aquatic > Marine > Coastal ...
TGCTTCAAGTGTTCACATTGGCGCAACAATGAGTACAACACAACTACAGGTTTATTTTGCCTACACTGACCCAACTAGTGGTGCTTGGTATGATGTGCCTAAATCTGGTGTGACCATAAATGGAGACTTAGCATAATGGCTGGTAAAATTGTAGCAGATACTTTAGAACACAGCACCGCTGGGTCAATCGCCACGAACTATGTTGTGAATGGTAGTGCGAAGGCGTGGGGTCACTTAAATGCTGGACATGATGCTTTTGAAGACAGTTTTGGATTTTCAAGTGTGACAGATAACGGTACTGGGGATGCAACATCAACTTTCTCAAACGCTTTCTCAAATGATGATTATGCAATTGCAGCAGGACTAAAAGAAAATAGTGCAACAAATCGTAGTTGTCATTGTAATGCTTCGTCTACAACAACTATACAAATGGTGTCAGGACTTACCGCTTCAAGTAGTAAGCAAGACTACGATTCTTCGTATATTGTTATGGGAGACTTAGCATAATGCAGACACCAGAGTTTCAAGGAACACACCTGTTTGACCGCCTATGCTGGGCAAAGGAAAACCTAGACGGTGTGCAGTCAGATTATCGTGTTGTCTATGAGGACAGCATTGATGAGTGCGCTAAAATACTTGTGCCTGACCCGAACTGGATGGCGTGTGCATTGCAGGGCGGTATCCTGCCGCCTGTGTGGGTGTACTGGGAACTGGCAAAGGACGAAGCGCAACCGGACTTCAAGAAACATACTCGCGGCTATCTGTTGCATCAGACAGAGCCAATGCCAGCGATGACTGAAGAAGAAGCGATTGAATACCTAATTCAGAAGGATGTGCCACAACACGTCTGGAAAACATGGAATGAAGGCAACAAACCAAAGATGGTGATTTGCCGCAAAGAACAGCTACCAAGCACACGTGAGTGGCGCAACGCTTGGAAGATAGCTGAAGACATCAATGCCACTGATTTAGCAGCATAAGGAGTACACAATGGCTGTAACAACATACATCGTAGACAAGGACGGGAACCAGATTGACGCTTCAACCGCTACCGTTCCTTCTGACCGTGCCTTTCGTGGTGCATGGTCATTGTCAGGTTCTGTTATTTCAGAGGACTTGGACACTGCAAAAGACATCTTCCGTGACAAAGTTCGTGAGGTTCGTGGCCCACTGCTTGACGCTGAAGATGTTGCGTACATGAAGGCAATGGAAGCTGACGATGCAACTGCAAAGGCAGCATCTGTAACCAAGAAGAACGCCCTTCGTGATGCACCAGCCGCATCTGAAATTACTGATGCAACCGATATTGCAAGCCTCAAGGCAGCTTGGGATGTAGACTTGTTGGGTGATAGCCCATACGCATAAGGGGTAGCCAATGGCACTTTCAAAACTAGATGCAGACGGTATTGATTTAGCAGATGACTATGCTTTCACTGGCACTGTAACAGGTGCTGGTGAAATCACTGCATCTACAACTGCTCCATCAGAAGGTGGTGCTGCTACAACTAATGTTGTGCAAGGGTTGGCGAAGGCGTTTATTATCAATGACGGTGATACAACAATAGGTGACAGTTTTAATATTTCAACTTTGTCAGATAATGGTAATGGGGACCAAACGTATACTTACTCTAACAATTTCTCTAGTGCTAATCATGTTGCAACAGGCACAGGTAAATCAGACGATAACGGAGGATTAAGGATGGCAACAATGCAATTTATTGCAAACAACCCATCTAACGCTACAAGTTTTGTAAGAATGATGACTATGTATGATAATACCAACGCACGAGAATGTGAATTTGTGTGTGCGGTAATGCACGGAGACCTTGCATAATGGCATACATAGGAAAATCCCCACAACTAGGTGTTCGCAGTCGCTTTTACTTCACAGCAACAGGCGGTGAGACATCTCTATCTGGTGCATCTGACAGTGGAGCAACCTTACTATTCACTGACGGTAATTACGTAGATGTATCACTCAACGGTGTAGCACTTGTAGCTGGCACTGACTATAACACAACAACTGCAAACACTATCGGTGGTCTAGCTGCATTGTCAGCAAGCGACATTGTTGAGATTATTGTATATGATGTATTTAGCATAGCAGATAGCTTAACATCTGGCGGTACAATCAATGGTGGCCTTACCGTGTCAGGTACTGCTGCATTGAATGAAGTCACCTTCAACAAAGCAGTTCAGGGTAGCACACAGACTGCCAGCGTAACTGGTGCAACCACTCTTGACTTTGACACATACCAAAACTTCATTTTGACTTTAACAGGTAATACTACATTATCAAATCCAACAACTGAAGCAGTTGGTCAGTCTGGATTTATTGCTGTAACACAAACTGCTGGCTATACATTGTCTCTTGACACAGACTATGAAACAGCAGGTGCTGCAGGTATTACGTTGTCAGCTAGTGGTACAGACCTTGTGCCATATCTTGTGATTGCTACTGACCGAATTTTACTTGGCGCACCACAGCTTGCGTTTGCATAAGGATTAACTATGTCAGGACCACTAGGTTCACAACAATGGATGTATAACGCAGGTGGTGCATTTTACCCGTACAGCATTGACCAGTCTTTGCGGTTTAATGACAACGATAGTGCAAATCTAAGCCGCACACCAGCGTCTGCTAGTAATCGCAAAACATTCACTTTTTCTGCTTGGATAAAGCTAAACCCAACGGCTACTAATTACCCACCTATTTTTAGTGCAGGGACAAGCGCACCCGATACTGTAATCAGACTTGATAATAATGGCAAGATGTCAGTTGTACTTGAAAATGGTGGGGGCAGTAATTCTTCATTGATAACCAGCGCACAGCTTCGTGACCCATCATCTTGGTATCACATTGTTTGTACTATAGACACAACAAATGCCACAGCAGATGACAGAATAAAGATTTATATTAACGGCACTGAACAAACATCATATTCTACCCGCACAAATCCATCTTTAAATTTAGATACAAATGTAAACAATACGGTTTTACATAGGCTTGGTTTACAGCGTTACGGTTCTTATTGGGACGGCTATATGGCAGAGGTGCATTTTGTTGATGGCACTGCCCTAGACGCCACCAGCTTTGGAGAAACCATCAACGGCATCTGGGTTCCAAAAAACGTATCAGGTTTAACATATGGTACTAACGGCTTCTACCTGTCATTCGCAGACAGCGCGGCAATCGGCGATGACCTATCAGGCAACACCAATGACTGGACTGCTAACAACCTAGCCGCACACGATGTCGTGCCGGATAGCCCGACCCTGAATTATAGCAACATTGTACCAATGCCAAACACTAGCCTTTCAGAAGGCAATCTGAAGCTGACGACTAGCCGCACTGGTTATTGGGATGGCACTATCGGAAGTTTCGGCGTAACCAGCGGCAAGTGGTATCACGAAGTGCGTATGAGTTTAACCGAAGCAAACTTCAGATGCGTGGCTGGCTGGATAGGCAACGAGGCCGCACAGACTGTTGTGCTAAACGGTAAGGGTATTACTGGCGACCCAGCAGCTAGTTTGTTTGACAATTATGCTGCTTTATCTTGGTCAAGCCAGTATTACAAAGATGGCACTTATCACGGTACGTTTGCGGCTCCACCTAGTGGTTCTGTTATAAACATTGCGGCTGACTTTGATAATGGCAAAATGTGGTTTGGTATTGACGGCACTTATTATGCAAATGATGGTGGTGCAGATGGCGACCCTGCCGCTGGCACAAATGAAAGTTTGTCTGGCATTGATTTGACTGCATCCGAATATGTGCCGTTTTTCCAGATACGTTCTGACAGCAGTGTTGGCGGCAATGTGATGATAGCCAACTTTGGGCAAGAAGGCACATTCGCTGGCACCGAAACAGATGGCGGTTACTCTGATGACAATGGCTATGGTTCGTTTTTTAATGCAGTACCGTCAGGTTTCTTAGCCCTCTGTTCAGCCAACCTACCAGAACCAGCCATCGGCCCGAACAGCACCACAACGAATGACCAGAACTTTGATACTATTCTGTATACCGCCGCTACTAGCAACGGCACATACACACACGGCAATTTAGCGTTTCGTCCTGACTTTAGCTGGATTAAAAACCGCGACAATGCTGAAGGCCATTATTTGATTGATGTTGTGCGTGGCAATTCGTCAACCACAAACACATTTTTACAAACAAATGGCACTGCGGCTGAAGGCGCATTAAATGCAAGCGGTACAACATTCAGTGTTACTGACACTGGCTATGAGTTTGTAGAAGCATCCATTACCGCTGGCGAACTGTACTACAACGGCAGAACCTACGTTGGCTGGAACTGGAAGGCTGGCGGCACAGCAGTTAGCAACACCGAAGGTAGTATTACGTCACAAGTATCGGCTAATCCCGATGCTGGGTTTAGTATCGTGTCATTTACTTGCGGAAGCGGTGTTACAAGCGGAACTGTCGGACACGGGCTTGGTGTTCAGCCTCAACTTATTATAGGTAAAACAAGAAATCACGCTGTTGGATGGTATGTTCATACACCATTACTGGCGGCTAATTTGACTGGACAATTGGATACAACGACCGCTTGGTATGACCCCGGATACAACCACTGGAACGACACACACCCGACTGACACAGTGTTTAGTGTCGGCGGTTATATGGCAGGTCACGCCGACTTAACTAGCCCATCAACAAAAATCTGTTATTGTTTCGCGAATGTTGAGGGGCATCAGAAAATCGGCAAATATGTCGGCAACAATTCTACAGATGGGCCTATGGTAGTCACCAATTTCCGGCCCGCCCTTGTTATAATAAAAAGAACAGATAGTGCGGCGGGATGGGTTCTTTATGATAACAAAAGAGACACATACAATCAGATGCAATATGTACTGTGGCCTAATTTAAATAATGCTGAATACACATCAAACTTGCTTCATGTAGATTTTTTAAGCAATGGCTTTAAGGTTCGTAATGCTACTTATGGTGAAACAAATGCATCAGGCGGCACTTACATTTACATCGCCTTTGCCGAAGCCCCTGCAAAATATAGCAACGCCAGATAGGAGATAACCAATGGCATACAAATATAATGGTAAAGTCATCCGCGCTGGCAAAGCGTGGGCAGACGATAACGGATTACAGCACCCAGCAAACTGGATGCGTATGTCAGATGAGCGTAAAGCCGAAATCGGGCTTGTGTATGAGGCTGACCCAGACACCAGCTATGACAATCGCTTTTACTGGTCAAAGGGCGTTGAACGCGCTCTGGACGATGTCAACGAGACTAATGAAGATGGTACACCTATGCTGGACATTAACGGCAACCAAGTCGTCACTAAAGGCCTAAAGAGCAACGCAATCGCGCAGGTCAAAGTGACTGCGGCTGGCTTGCTGGCACCGACCGACTGGATGGTCGTGCGCTCTGCTGAAAATGGTACAGACGTGCCGTCAGCCACACTAGCCTACCGTCAAAACGTCAGAGCCGCCTCAGAGCGCATTGAGACGGCAATCAGCGGCGCAACTACCCACGCGGCGTTTATGGCGCTGTATGACGTGCCTATGGTCGATGGCGAGCCATCTGGCAACGCACCCATCAACGATTGGCCAGAGGCATAAGCTATGGAAATGACCAGCCTCATCGACATGCTTACCGGGCTAGTCGTGGCTGGCCTTGCTTGGTTTTTGTCTGAGCAAAGCAAAGAGCAGAAGCGGCTCAACATTCTGCTGAACAAGACCCGCGAGGAATACGCCACAAAGTTTGAACTGCGTGACGACATGCGTCAGGTGATGGACGCCCTGCACCGGGTCGAGGACAAGCTCGACAAAGTATTGAGCCGTGATTGAGGGCTTTGTATTTCTGGTTGTGCTAATGCTAAACACTGGCCAACTGGAAGTACACGCCGACATCCTACCTGCTTGCCCACCAGAAGAACAAGTAATCCAGAACTACGAACAGCTAATCGAGCGCGGCGACATCCGCGACTGGCGGGCTATGTGCAAGAAAGTCACGTTTGACGACCAAGGCACATGATAGAGTTTTTGCTAGTCGTATATATGGGCGCTGGCATCATCAGCCAGACGCAGACATTCGCTGACGTTGACCGTTGCCTGTACATAGCAAATCGCCTAAATCACCAGCCGCCCATATCGTCATTGGACGGCAAACGTGTTAAAATGGTAGCCATCTGCAAACCCGTGCCGAGGTGAGGCTATGGAACCGATAAGCACCGCGTTGGCCGGTATCGCGCTCGTAAAGAGTAGCGTCGAATTTATCAAATCGAACATATCGACGGCCAAGGACATAGGCGAAATCGCCAGCCAGATCGACGCGCTATTCACCGGCGAGAAGCAGGTGCAAGAGGCGCGCAACAAAAAAGCCAAGGGCGGTCTGGCGGATCAGTTTGGCGTGCAGACTGTGGCCAAGGAAATCATCGACGCAAAGCTCGCCGCAGAGAAGATGCAGGAAGTCGCCACAATGGTCGACATGCGCTTTGGCCACGGCACTTGGGCGGGCATACTGGCCGAGCGCCAGAGGCGTCTTCAAGAGGCGCGTGAGGCCGCCAGAGAGCGGGCGCGTGCGGCGGCAAACCGGCAGGCCGAAATCGAGGAAATGCTAAAGGTCGGCGCCCTAGTCGTTGGCGCAATCATTGCGGCGATTATTATGATAATTGCGGCGGTGCAGTCAGCTTGGTAAGTGGTATTGCGCGATTGATTTGTTTGGCTAATATGGTCGCATGAGCGAGACAGCGACTGGCCTTATGGGCGAGTACATTGCGGCGGCAACGGTATTGCAGTTTGGGTTTAAGGTTAGCCTAGCCCAGCAGGATAAGGTTGACGCTGTTTTTTGGGATGATGCAAATGAATTTTACAGGGTTCAAGTTAAGACTGCGAGTTTATCTGCGGAACGCGGCAACCGCGCTCCGGTGTATCACTTCCAGCTTGGCCACGGATGCAAGACTAAACATTTACCGACTGAGGAAGACTATGACTTATTATGCCTTGTCGGCGCTGAACATCGGCGCACGCTGTGGTTGCCAATTTGGTCGGTGCGCCAATATACGAAGCGCGTGCAAGCCAAGCTACTTGATGAGGCTGAGGCGGAGCGCGCGTCGTTTTTTAAGGCGATTGAAACGGTAAGGCAGGTTAGAGATGGACGTCGACAAGCTCAGAGAAGAACTAATTTACGATGAGGGCGTGCGGCTCGACGTGTATCGTTGCACCGAGGGCTACCTGACCGTAGGCATCGGCCACAAGATAATCGACGGCGACGCCGAGTACGGCAAGCCAGAGGGCTACACGATCACCGAAAAACGCATGAAGCAGTTATTCGATCTGGACGTTGCGGTGGTGCGCGAGGATTGTCACCGGCTGTATGACGACTTCGACGACCTGCCAGAAGAGGCGCAACGCATCATAGCGAATATGATGTTTAACCTTGGCCTGCCGACTATGAAAAAGTTTCGGGGCATGAAGCGTTGCGTCGACGAGCGTAATTGGTCTGGCGCGGCAGATGAGATGGTCGACAGCCGCTGGTATGAGCAAGTCACAAATCGGGCTAACCGGCTGGTCAAGCGCATGAGGGCGTTGGCTGATGGCTAAGGCAATAACCGAATATAAGATAATCCCGCGTCTGATGATGCTGGCGTTTACGCTGATGGCGTGGAACGTGTGCGACTGGTTTATGGGTCTGGGCGTCGAGGCGACCACCCAGCAGACGGCTTTTGTGTCGACCATAGTCGGCGCGGCCACCGGCGCCTTTGCCGTGTGGGTTGGATCGGAGAGCAAATAATGATTACAGCACTGATAGGCCCAGCAATGAACATAGCCTCAACGTGGCTAGAAGGCCGCGTGGAGCGCACTAAGGCAGAAACAGGCGCAAAGGTAGCAAAAGCAAAGGCAGAGGCCGTCATAGCCGAAAAACAGGCGACAGGCGAAATCGACTGGGACTTGAAGATGGCAGACGCCAGCGCGACGAGCTGGAAAGACGAGTGGCTGACCCTGCTTTTTAGCGTGCCGCTGATACTCGCCTTCTGTGGCGACTGGGGGCGTGAGATAGTGGCTGAAGGGTTTGCGGCGCTTGAGGCGATGCCGACGTTCTATCAGTACACGCTCGGCACGATTGTTGCGGCCAGCTTCGGCGTCAGGTCAGCGACAAAATTCTTCGGCAAAAAGTAAAACCCCCCGCCGAAGCGAGGGGTCAGGGAGAAACTGTCGTTTAGTATTCGCCGGTGCGTCGCTTGGCGTAAAAATTATCAACGTGAAGCTGGCGCGTCATGTCGCATCGAATCTTGCGACCCTTAGACCCGTTGAGTATTTTCTTTAATTCAGACACCTCGCGACCGGATATTTTAGAAATCTCAGATATGGTGATTTCCAAGTCAGTGTCGTAAAGGTCAATGATCTGTTGGTTGTTCATTCTTTTCCCCTGTTCTATAGCGGCGGTGGTATGTGTCGCCGGTTTGCATATTCTCAAACGTGACGGTGTAGCCGTCGTCCATCTCTTCGACGTATCTGACTAGCACGCTGATCTGGCGGCCTCGATCGTCGACCAGCCACGCCCACTGGCCGACAGTGTACGGGACGGCGCTCACTGCGCCGCCTCAATTTTTGCTTTTGTTGGGCGCTTAAAGAACCCGAACTTCTGGTCGTCTTGGCTTGGCTCGACTGCCGCAGTGAATGACACACGCATGCCCTTCATCTCTTTGCCGGTGATCCACTGACCGTCTTCCTCTTCTGGCTCATGCAGTTTTGACGGGATTGAACCCCAGACCTTGAAGCCACTGTCGTCGCGCACCAGCATCTTCCAGACGTTGCCAAACGAGGTCTCGCGCAAGTCAGTCGAAATGATCGTGCCAGTCACTTGCACGCGACCCTGCGGGCAGTCTGCGCTGTTGGCAAACTCTTCTGCTTTTTTTGCTTCCCACTCAGCGACGCGACCCTTGGCGCGCTCCAGAATTTTGCGCACTGCGGCTTCCTGCTTTTCTGACAGGCGGCCCCACTCATTGATCTGCTCAAACATTGCCTCGAGAAAATCGCCAGACGCACGCCAAGCTGATTTGATAACTTCATTTGGGTGGCCGTCGCAATCTGGGCTGTTTTTCCACTCCCAGTTAAAATGCTTGCGGCACTGCGCACAATCTTCATTGAACACCCGAGGGAAGCTGTCAGTGCCACCAAAGTCGTCAGAGCATAAGTCGATAAGCTCTTGGCGGCTCGCGTCCTCAGCCAGCCACTTGCGCTGGCGGCTGACGCTGGCGTTGCGCTTGATGGCCGCGTCACGGCCACGTTCCCAAGCGTCGCGGTTTTCGATGTGCGTTGTGTGTGTCATAACAAAATCTCCCTTAAATCAAGTTACTCTACTTATATGGCATGCTATCACAATAATATCAACCCCCATAATGCAAAAAAAAGACCCCCGCCGAAACGGGGGCCAGTCGTTGAAATATCGGGCGGGGAGGAACACCCGACACCAATTACAGTAACCGAAAGCCGCGCGCGATGCCAGCAGTCTTTTCTGCGGCGCCTCGCTTGACCAGCGCGTTCATGTATCTGGCGCACTGCGTCATAGACTTGCCGGTCTTGTCTGCCAGCTCGCGGATCGACGGGTAGTAGCCGTACTTGCGGTGAAACCGCGCTATCACCAGCCGCATGTTGTGCTGTTTCGGTGTCAGCGGCACGTCAATCATCACGCACCTCTTTTATCGTCAGCGTGTTCTGGCGCACCGTGCGGGCTGGCTTGCCGGGTGTGGCTGGCTTGGGCGGCTGTGCCTTGAACTGCCGCATCGGCCAGCGCACCGAGTATTTGGTATTGCCGACGATGCCGGTGGCCTGCTCGTGACTGCCCATAAACTCTTTCAGCGCCGCCTCAGCCTCGTCTATATCGGCCTCGGCCGCACGCTTGGCGTCCTTAGCATTAACGAGCTGTGCGAGCCACTCAGCCTCGGTGGCGGGTAATTCCAGCGGCTCGGCGCCGTCGTCGACCCGCGGGTAGGCGGTGTTGCCGTCCGAGCTGGACAGCACCGGATACCACTCGATGTCACGCTTGCGACGCTCAAAGTCGTCGACGGCCTGCATTATCTTCGACTGCACGGCCGCGTCGGCCTGATACAAGAAGATGCGTAGCTCTGTGCCGCCGTACAAGACGCACACAGCGCCCCAAGTGTATTTGGTGACCATTAGCTGGCCTTGAAGCTGTAGCGGGCCTCTGTGGGGCGCTGGGGCGTCCTCTGGCTTGTTGCTGGTCAGCTTGCTTTCCAGCACGCCGGTGCCGGTCACAAACACCTTGCCGTTGGGGCAGATGACGCCCTTGTCCCAATTTGTGTCGACCCAGCCGCCGACGCCAGCGTCAGCGGTGCCATCGAGCGATGCCGCAAACGGTATCTTGTCGTGAAACAGCGCGTCGTGTTCCAGCTTTAGGTCGTCGAGACCGAGGCGGTTGGCCGCCTCAGTCAGTATCATGCCTTCCAGAGCGTCTCCCCAGTCGCAGGCTTCGTTGCCGTTGAACGGCTTGGGGTCGGGCTTACCCTCGATGTCTGCCAGCACGCTTGCCAGCAGATCGTTTTGCGTGTCATACGGCGACGCGTTTAATAGCGCGGGCAGTCTTGATCCCGTGACAATATTATTGGGTGTTTTTTTACCGACCATCATTTCTCTCCTTGTGCTTTTAAGCGTTCAACTTTTGCCTTCCAGATGCCAGCGCGGCGGTTAGCCACGTTTATCTTTTTTGTGTAGTGACGTTCGGCAATTTTGAAAATGCTTTTTTCTGTATCGAGCGCCTCTTCAAGATTGTTGGCACGATCACGCCACTCGTCCACCTGAATTTTCATTGCGTTTACGCGGTCAGACATTTTGCGACTGTAGTCGTGCGACTGATCCACCAAGTCGCGCAACGCTGTCAGCACCATCACAAGCTCTGGGCTTATGCGCTCGCCGGTCATAATTCTATCGTCCATATCTTTGACGATTTTGCAGTGTCTATCTGTATTCATTTTAACTACTCCACTTGTTAGATTTACGCAGGTTTTCTTCAGCCGTGATTACCTGCAAATTCCACGGCACATGTAGACCGCATATGTCGTTACCTTGAAGCGGCACGATGTGGTCTAAATGAAATTTGATGAAGCCAGCTTGCTTATTCATGCCTCTGACTTTTCTCACCAGCCGGTCAATCTCGCGCTTGTCACACCACCTTGGTGTCGCCCAACGCAAGGCCTTCTGGCGTTTGAACGAAGCCAGCCGCATTGATGGTGACTGCTTTCGCCTCTCTCGCTTTGTCTTCTCAAAAACAAGGCGGCGCGTTTCTGGCACAAACCGAATGATGTGCCTGACCGTGCGGAATTTCGGCGTCTTGTGCGTCTCGACGCAGACGATGTCCGAGCTGACGTCGTAGTCACCGTTGAAGTAAGTCTTCTGGGTGCGGTGCTTCGCCAGCACAAGGTAACAGGACGCGTCGGCTGGCATGCCGACAGATGTGGGATAAACAACCGTGCCAACTTCTGGCGCATATATCGAGCCGTTTACCTCGACCGGACGGTTGGGGTCATAGAAGTGATCGAACACGATGTAACCGTCTGGAAGCTCGACCTTCATGCCGTCAGCCTCAAAGGCCCTGACGACGCTCTCATGCCCGCGTATATCTGGGGCGGTGGTAAATGCGTGTATCATCACTGCCCCCCTTGTTCATTCAAGAATTGCAGGCACTTCATTAGCGGCGAGAATGGATCGGTGCGACCGGAAACCAGCCGACCGGTCAACAACGCTTCGTCATATAGGTCATCACCTTGACGCTTTAATTGCCAAATACTGTCTGGGCTATCATCCACCCAATTATATCGCTGATGCACATAATAGCTTTGCAATACCTCGCCATCACGATTAACAACATCAATATCAAAGCCCCAGATTTCAACGTGTGACCTAATGTCAAACTTCAATGTTGGTTGACTAAACATCCACATATCACTGCCCCCCTAACTTGACCATCAAGGCCCACACGTTCCACTCAGTCGTCACGATGTTGGTACACATCACAATCGCAAACGACACTAAAAACAACATTCCGAAAAACTCTTTAATCATTTAACCGCTTCCTTCCTGTCCGCTTTTTGTGGCTATACCGGCGCGCCTTGAGCTTGACGCACGTCATGCAGTTACCGTTGCTGACGGCACGGTCGTCGACGTGGCCGTTGATGCACGGCTGGCCGGTGAAGTAGGTCTTCAAGCCGCGTAGCTTGGCGGCGGCGCGGGTGATCCGGCGACCGCCAAAGTCACCCGCCTCGATAATTTGCAGAGCCTTTTTTAGCTCGTCGTATGTTGGTACTGGCATATTGATCTCCCTATTTGATTTTTCTGAAGTAACCGCCAACGATATAATCACCTATGCACTGCATTGGCTCATATCTGTAATAATCGTGAACGTGAGACCGACCGCCCTTGTAGAGCTTTTTAATCTCAACATATTTAACTGGGTCGGTTTGCCCTTTGTAACAGCACAAGTCATTTTCTTTTAAATATCTGGCCGCCTCGTTTTGCGCCTCTTTAATAGATGGGTGCATCACGCCAAGCACTTTGCTGGTGCCGTCGGCTAAAAATATTTCGCTGTAGTATTCCATATCAATTCTCCCTTGTGGGGCGGGGCCGTTAGGCCGCCGCCCTAATTGAGCGCACTTCAGCAACAAGTGTCGCAATATCTTCTTCGCTCCACAATGGCCGACAAGATGACGCAACATAACCAAACACATCGATTTCTTTACCGACAATTTCTGTGATTTGGTCAACGATCTCGACTAACTGCATTGCAACAAATTTGATATTTTCGTTTGATCTAATCATTTTAGTCTCCCTTGTGGGGCGGGGCCGTTAGGCCGCCGCGTCTACAAATGATTTAATTGCGTCGCGGTGTTCGACAAGCGATGACTTGTCCCACACCAGACCCAGAAGCCAATACCCTGCAACCTCATTATCTGATGGGTCTGGCATATCGTCGTGCAAATCCATAATAAGATTGCACAGATCACTCGACGCCTCTGAGCCGACCGGCAAATTGTCCTGTCTCCAGATTTCAATTTTGTCCAACAGTGTCATTTTAGTCTCCCTTGTAAATTTACCTGTTTTGTGCCTCTCGACTATTTGAATATGGGCTTTATATTGGTGTACGTCAAGTGCTGTATTTAATGAATATTAAAAAAATATCAAAAAAATAGCACTATGCCTTTAATCGCCAATAGAAGCTCACTGACGGGCTTTGGGTGTTTTGGGGCATATCAGTACCAAAAAGTTGCCAGCGGCGTTTTTAGCTTCCAGCAACGATCACAGAAGGGGTTACAAAATGTCAGAAATTAAGCCAGTTTTGCTTCGGCTCAGAACATCGACCATCGAGGCGCTAAAAAAGGAGCTGGAATTATCGGCTCACCGCAGTCAGTCGTCGCTGGCGGATGAGATGCTTGCGGCACAAATTGCCAGCAAAATTCGTCAGCGCAGTGTGCAGTCGTCGCTCGACGGTCAGGCCGGTCGGCACGGCTTGGAGAGCTTGGGCTGATGCGTGCCGGTGGTGGACGTGCCAAGGGGGCGGCCTTCGAGCGCGAAGTCGCAAAGCTGATCGAGCTGGCGACGGGTCGCAAATTACGGCGCCGCCTGTCGCAATATCAGGAAAAGGATTTGAGCGATCTGGAACCGGCCGACGGCAAGCCGTTCCCGTTCCTGATCGAGTGCAAGCGGTACGCCAAGGGCGTGTCGCCGAGCTGGTGGGATCAGGTCGTCACAGCGGCTAGGTCTTCGGCCAACACAAATGACGCGTTGCCGTGCCTGATCTATAAGCTCGACTTCCAGCCGGTGCAGGTGCGCTTGCCCGTGCAGGCTTTGGTCATGCTAGGCAACTCAGGCTTGGCCGGTGACATTGCCGAGCAGTATGACTGGCGGTACACGGTCACGATGGATTGGGAAACCTTCGAGATGGTGTTACGCGAACACTTGGCGGTGATGAAATGACCCGGCCGCATTACGAGACGCAGGCCGATATAAATAACGAACAGCGCGTCGCCAACCTACTGGCGGGTGAGGGCTACGACCTGTATAAATTGCCGGTCAGGTATGAGCTAGACTTCGCTATACACGACCGGCGCGACGGCGGCTCTATCTGCGGCTTTGCCGAAGTTAAGGCGCGCCGTGTGATGCACGACGCATACCAGTCGGTGATGATCAGCCTGTCCAAAGTTTTGAAGGCAAGGCAGTTGACAGACACTACCGGATTGCCGTCTTATCTTTTGCTTCTCTATCTCGATTGTCTGGCGCGACTGAATTTTGCCAGCGACTTTGAGGTAATGAAGGGTGGTAGGTCAGACCGAGGCGACCCACAGGACGCCGACGTCTGTGCCTACTACAAACTGGACGATCTGATGATTATCAGGTCATTTGATAACTAATGTTGATGTTAAGGAGTTTATCGTTATGGCATTAGGTTTTAGTACAGAAGCCCGTTCAAGCGGGGACATTTTACCGATCATCAAATTCGATGCGAAGGGTGGTGACTGGATCAAGCAAGACCGCGTCCAAGGCGCGGACGGCACTTGGCAGAAAAACGAAGAGGACATTTCGCCGGGCTTTAAATTCGCCGCGGACCTCGACAATATGGAAGTGGGCTGGCTGAGTTTTGCGTCTGGCGCGCCTGACTTTCATATGGTGCGTATTGGCGACGCAATGGTTGCGAAGCCGTCTGAGGAACACAAGCAGGCGTTCCGCATGCGCGTGGTCATCAGCGGCGAGAGTGGCCCGCGGGAATTTAGCCACAGCGCCAAGACGGTTCTGCGGGTGGTCGATAAACTGCACGACCAGTTTATGGCCGAGCGTAGCGCCAATGCGGGCAAGATACCAGTGATCGAGGCTGGCACGCCTGAGACGATCAAGATGCAGTCGCCGCAGGGCGAGTTGCGTTTTAAGGCGCCAACGCTAAAGATCGTCAACTGGGTGGATCGCCCAGCGGCAATGGATGCGGCGGGTAGCACACCCGCGCCACAAGAACACGCGTCAGCGCCGGTCGCGCCGCCTATGGCGGCAACACCACCGGCCGCTGTTAGTGCAGGCGGCGACCTGTTCTAGCGCGTGGCGGGCGGCGGTTTTCCCTTGGCCGTCGCCCGCACCTTCAAGGGAACAGGGGTCGAGGGTTTTTAGATGAGAGCTTATAAATTACCAGAGGGCAATGTCCTCGTCAGCTTTAGTGGCGGCAGGACAAGCGCGTTCATGCTACATCAGATTTTGCAAGAAAACGGCACGATGCCGGATAGATGCAAAGTGATTTTCCAAAATACTGGTAGAGAAATGCCGCAGACACTAGATTTCGTTAATGAGTGCGGCATCAGGTGGGGCGTAGAAATAATTTGGTTAGAATATGACAGGGTGAATGGCAAACCAGCCGCATCAGTGGTCAATCATAATTCAGCGGATCGTAATGGCGAGCCGTTTGAAAAGCTCATAAAAGCAAAGAAAGTTTTACCGAATACTCTCATGCGTTTTTGTACGATAGAGCTAAAAATAAACACATCAAAAAGATATTTGAAAAGCATCGGTTGGAAGAGGTGGCAAAACGCGGTTGGTATTAGAGCCGACGAACCTGACAGATTAGCTAGACCACCAAAAAAAGACTGTTGGACACCTTGGCGGCCATTGGTTGACGCAGGGATAACAAAGGATCACGTTGATGTGTTTTGGAAGCACCAGCCGTTCAAATTAGATTTGCCTGTGGTAAACGGGAAAACAATGTACGGAAATTGTGACGGGTGTTTTTTGAAATCAGAGGCGCAACTGGCAATGTTAGCGCGAGAGTTTCCAGAAAAATTTGAATGGTGGGAAAATTTAGAAGAGAGCCACAAGCATAGAGGTGATTACGGTTTTTTTAACAAAGTCAGACCAATGGGTGAATTAAGGGAATTTATCAACCTGCAAGCTGACTGGATATTCGACGAAGAAGGTTATCTTTGCCAAAAAGATGGTGGGGAGTGTGTAGGATGAGCAATATTGCGAGTTACATAGAGACGGTCGCCAAGGCGTATTGGGGCGAGCCTAACCAGAAGCGCGGGCATACTCTGCGCTGGGGTACACACGGCTCAAAAGAAGTCGACCTACGCAAAGGCACTTGGTTCGACTTTGAGGCCAACGAGGGCGGCGGCGTCGTCGACTTGGTGCGTCTCAATGAGGGCGCCACGGTAATGGGTAGCATCCCAGACATCTTGGAAAAGAAGTTTGGCATACAGAAGCAGGCGCAAGTCAAACTACAACCGGCGCGGTTTATGAGTGCGGTGTACGACTACACCGACGAGAACGGCGAGGTGGTCTACCAAATTAGGCGCTATGAGCCGAAAACCTTCCGACAGGTGCGGCCAGACGGTAACGGCGGGTGGTTGCATAACCTAGACGGCGTGACGCCGGTGCCGTACCGCCTGCACGACATGCTGGCAAAGCCCGACATGCCGGTGTTTATCGTCGAGGGCGAGAAGGCGGCTGACCGGTTGGCGCGGCACGGCATCGTCGCCACAACAAACAACGGCGGGGCGAAGAACTGGAAGCCGGAGCTGAACAAGTGGTTTGAGGGCCGTAATGTCGTGATCCTGCCGGACAACGATGACGCGGGGCGCGCTCACGCGGACACGGTGGTCGCCAATATTTTTGACGGTGCGGCGGCGGTCAAGGTCGTCGAGCTGTCAGGTCTGGGCGATAAGGGCGACGTCGTCGACTACCTCGCCGGTGGTCGGGATATCGAAGACCTGCTGTCGGAAGTGAAGGCGGCACCGGTGCTGGGTGAGGCGCCAGTCGTCGAGGCGGTCGCGGACAACGACAACGCGGGCGAGCCGGAGCGCGATTACTACGACTTCGTCGATGAGGATTACCTCATTAGCATGCCGCCGGTGAGCTGGGCGGTCGGTGACGGCGACAGCGGGCTTATCACGGCGCACGGGTTGAGCATGATCTACGGTGCGCCGGGTTCGGGTAAGAGCTTCATCACGCTCGATATGGCGCTGTGTCAGGCGCACGGCATCGAGTGGCAGGGCATGCCAACGAAGCAGGGCGACGTGCTGTATATCGCGGGAGAGGGCGTTGGCGGGCTGGGAAAGCGCGTCAAGGCGTGGAAGATGTCGCACGGGCTGGGTGCCAGCGGTCACTTCCACATGTTGCCTCTGGCGGTCAATTTCCGCGATCAGGCGGATATCGAGAAGCTGATGTACTCGATAGAGCGCCTCGACCGGCAGTGGACGTGTATTTACGTCGACACGCTGGCGCGTGCATTGCTTGGGGCGGACGAAAACTCGGCTCAAGAGGCTGGCTTGGCGATAGCGGCGGCTGATGCGCTAAAGCGTATGTTTGATTGCGCGGTCGTGTTTGTGCATCACAGCGGCAAAAATTCTGACCGGCAGGCCAGAGGGTCGTCGGCCATATTGGGCGCCGTAGACGCGTCTATAGCGGTCGTTAAGGACGAGAATATCGTCACAATGCGTATTGAGAAGCAGAAAGATGCCGAGATGATCGACGATATTGTGCTGATGATGGAGCCGGTGTCGAGCGTCAGCGGCGGGTCGGTGGTATTGCGGCGGGTCGGTGAGGATGAGGCGCCAAAGAAGAAGAAGGCGGCAAAGCCAGCGGCGGGGCGGCAGGAACACGCGTTCACGGCGTTGCAAAATCTCATCATCGAGACGGGCCAAAGTGTCGTCACAATCGCGGCGTGGAACGAGGCGCATAAGCAAAAATCGCCCGATTTGACGCCTGAGCAGAGGAACACGGCGCGGCAGGGTTTGCAGGACAAAGGTCTGGTGATCGTCGATAAATTGAAATGCTGGATAAACAAGGACTTATTGTAAAATGTCGGGTGGAAATAAGGCCTCACCCGACGTCGGGTGGGCGTTCTGGCCGAGGTAGGTCGGGTCGGCTACACCCTAGGGGTAGCCTACCCAACCGACCCTAAAACGAGCCGATGTTAATTTTTAAGAAGGGATAGTGATATGGTGGCTAAGAAGCGTGTGGCGAGGGGTAAGCCGAAGACGGATAAGGTGTACTATCAGCCAAGTCAGGGGGCGCTAAAGCGTCAGCAGGCGGCGCTACACAAATACGATGACGAGGTGAACCGGTTAGAGCGCAAGTGGGGTATCGACAGATTGCCTTGGCTTGTGCCGGTGGAATTGCGTGACCGGTTTTACGAACAGCTCGACAAGCTCAATTCGGCTATTGATGCGACCGAAGGGGTTGAGCATGAGGTGGAAGTCACATTGCGTGGTTGTGCCGCCATCGAGCGTGCGGCGATAGAGGGTGGCGCCGAGCCGCTGACCGGCGAGTACATCGAGGGGCGGATGCCGGATGGCACGGTGCTGGCGATTACGGCTAATGGGTATGAGGCGGGTAAGGTAAAGCAGGACAATCGCGAGATGACCGTTTATACTGTTGACGAGGTCGGTGTGATCTTGGAACAGTGGCTAAAGGAAAAGCAGGCCAAGGCGTTTGTCGATGAGGCGAAGAACGTATTTGCCGGTGCCGTGGTCGAGAGCGTGACGAAGACGGCGAAACTGATAGACGATGAGATACCGTTTTGATGGATTACGAAACCGAGCGTGATGACGTTGTAAAGGATCGCGAGTACCTGTTGCTCGGCAAGTCGACGTGGATCGACGTCAGGAACCTGACGGTCAACGTACAGCGGTCTGAGACGGGCATTACGGTCGACGTGTGGCCAAGAGAGCTGATGCGGGGTTACGCGCCCATAGCGACGCTCTCGGTGCCGTTTAGCGAGGGTAGCGATGACGATAACTGAAAAGGGCGACGGTTCAATGGCGAGGCTGTTATCGCAACAGCGTTGCCCAAGGTGTCACTCGCTTATGCTTTTGCGTAGCGACGACGGGTACAAGAAGAAATACGATTGCATCGTGTGCGAGTTAAAAGTGATAGACGTGAAGGAAAATGTGGAATGAAGCGTGTAGAGTGTTTGGATACGGCTAAGGAATTAGTGACCAAAGATCGTGCCAACGATCACGGAAATATGGAAGACAACTTTGCGACGATTGCGACGTACTGGTCGACGCATCTGGGGCATAAGGTTGAGCCGCAGGATGTTGGCGTGATGATGGCGTTGCTGAAGATAGCGCGGGTTAAGAGCAACCCGTATCACGATGACAACTATGTCGACGGTGCCGGTTATCTGGCGTGCGCGGCAGAATGTGTGAACGTGGATGGCTGAGATAATCAAATTCGGCGAGAGGCATGTGGTGCATTTCTTCACCGAACCGGTGACGTGTGACTGGTGTCAGGAAGAGACTAAGGGGTTCGTCTATGAGGGCATGCAGTCAATCGTGTGTAGCCTGTGCAAGAACCCGCTGTTGATCATCGAGGACAAGCCTACGCTGATTGTGACGTTTGAAGATGACGATTACGATGAGGATGACGATGTCTCATAAGATCACCGAAGAGGTTTGGTCAGAGTTTTTAGAGCGTGTCACGTCAGGCCGGTCTGGTCAGTCAGTGTGCAAAGATAAAGACATGCCAGCTTGGGGTACAGCTTGGAATAAGATTTACAACGACAAGGACTTTGAGCGCAAATATATGAACGCGTTGTCGTCGCGCGGCATGATATACGCTGACCAGCTCGACGAGATAAACCGGCGTGTTCTTAACGGTGAGATAGACCCGCAAGCGGCTAGGCTTGTCGCTGACAACTACAAGTGGACGGCGGCTAGGTTATTGCCAAAGGTTTACGGCGACAAGCAACAGGTCGACGTAACGCATGAGGCCGGTGGGTCGTATCTCGATTTATTACAGCAAGTCAACCAAGCGGCTCAGTTAAAGCACGCCGATGTCGTTGAGGCTAAAGCTATAGAAATTAAAGAAAGCACACATGATAAAGTACGCGCGCGCGATGAAATTAACCAAAAATCGGTTAACAAAAAGATGCACAAAAAACAGGCAAAACAGGGCAAATGACGCAAAAGTTATCCACAGGCTTTGTAAGTCATTGTTTTTATTACATACCGAAAAAACATAATCAACGTTATGCGACATTTTCTGCAATTATGCCGGAAAATAACCAAAATTCGGTTAACCCCCCCGTCAGCGCACACGCGGGGGGCGGGAAGAAAAATATATACCCCTACACCCCCCCCGTCGGAGTTGACGCATGACTGACACCCACGCCACCGTCGAAGCAATCGCCGCACTACGCGAAGACCCCGCCCTATTCGTTGAGACGGTACTGCACGCCACGCCGCAAAAATGGCAGGCGCAGGCGCTAGACGCCATAGCAAAGCACGACCGTGTCGCCATCAAATCCGGCCACGGCGTCGGAAAAACC
>Ga0208547_1000625_pt1 | contig 20291 bp, 18 predicted proteins | sample DEB08_DNA_5_FD_185501 | JGI IMG/M metagenome (GOLD analysis project Ga0208547, IMG submission 185501) | Aqueous microbial communities from the Delaware River and Bay under freshwater to marine salinity gradient to study organic matter... | ecosystem: Environmental > Aquatic > Marine > Coastal ...
GTACTGGACATGGCGGGTTTGGCTCAGAAGGGCGGTGAGGTGACCAGTCACATCATTTTGGCGCCTTCCCCTGACGATATAAGCGCGACTCACGTTGCCGATGGTGGCGCCCACTTGTTGCTGGGGTGTGATCTCGTGACCTCTGCGGCCGAGGGTACGCGAAAGAAGCTTAGTGATGAGACATTGAGCATCGTCAATACCCACCAAATGATGTCGGGCGACTTCATTCACAATCCACAGCAGCGATTTCCCTCCCAGGAATTACTTGAGGTCATTCGGCAATCCTCCAAAGCCCTTCGCGAGGTTCCTGCCACCCATCTCGCGCAGGGCGTGTTTGGCGACACGATGACCTCGAACATGATCATGCTGGGTTATGCTTTTCAGGCCGGCGCCGTGCCTATTCCCGCGCTTGCCATCGAACAGGCCATCTCGTTGAATGGAAGGGCGGTGCGTCTCAATACGGCCGCATTTCGCCTGGGTCGACAGCTATTTGTCGATGAAAAGGCAGTGCTTTCCATTCTTAATGAAGAAGGGGACTCTGAGTCTTTTTGCATTGACGACTCCCCGATGACCCTCCTCGGACGGCGCTCGGAACTTCTCTCGCTGTCGCATGGCAAGGGCCGTGCGGACCAGTTGGGCCAGTGGGTGAATCAGTTCATGGGAAGCGGAGCGGGCTCGAAGCAGCCTAGGTATGCGGAGCTGTTGACCAGCATCATCCACAGCGCTTTTCATGTGCTCTACGACAAGGACGAGTACGAAGTGGCTCGTTTATATGGGACGCCAGAATTCAAGCGTCAACTCGAGCGTGAATTCGAGGGCAATTATCGTTTGAAGGTGCACCTCGCACCGCCGATCATTTCCCAACTGGACCCGGCAACTGGTCGCCCGAAGAAACGCGAGTTCGGCGCGTGGATATTTAGCTTGTTTTCGGTCTTGGGAATGCTTAGGCGGATACGCGGTCGTTGGTTCGATCCGTTTCGACACTCATCTGAGCGGGTTCTTGCTCGCGACATGCAGAGCCGATTTGCAACAACGGTTGCCGATCTGTGCGCCACGCCAATCGATAATGAAAACTTCGATACGGCGCTGGCGCTGGCGCGATGGCCTCAGGCGGTTAAAGGATACGGGCCGGTACGAATGGCCGCCGCGGCGAAAGCGGTTGAGAATTGTGCGAAGCTAACGCAGCAACTTTCTGTAATGCGTCAATCGAGGCAGGTGGCGTAATATCGGCCGTTGCTGTCCCTGCGATCCTCAGGCCGCTTGCCGTATATCAAAATACCGCTTAAAAGCCTCTACCGTTTTTGAAATATCCGGGTCTGAAATATCCAGATGGGTAACGATGCGTATCGGGCCGTCCTCCACCGTCATGAGAATCCCCTGATCGCGCATGAATGCGGCTAAGCCTTTTTGCCTTGAGGGGTCCATGGAGATAAAGACCATATTGGTTCGCATCGGGCAGGGGTGAACCGATATGCCGTCGATATCCGACAGTGCGGCGGCTAAGCGCTCTGCTCGCATATGATCCTCTTCCAATCGGTCGACGTGGTGATCCAGCGCATGCAGCCCGGCAGCGGCCAGAATGCCGGCCTGACGCGTGCCACCACCGAGCATTTTTCGCCATCGCCGCGCGCGAGCGATAAACGCTTTATCGCCAGCCAGTATGCTTCCCACCGGCGCGCCGAGCCCTTTGGACAGGCAAGCAGAGACCGAATCAAACGAGCCTGCGATATCACTCGCAGATACCCCTAGCCGCACCGCCGCGTTAAACAGGCGGGCGCCGTCAAGATGAAAACGAAGACTGTGTTTATCGGCGAGTGCTTTTGCAGCCTTAATGTAGTCAGGAGCGAGAGGCGTACCGAAGAAGGTGTTTTCGAGGCAAAGCAATCGGGTAATCGCCAGATGAAAATCGTCTGGCTTTATCGCGGCTTCTACGGCCTCCAGGTCGAGCGTGCCATCCGCCTGATTTTCGATGGGCTGCGGCTGGACGCTCGCAAGAACCGCTCCCCCGCCTGCTTCTTCTAAGTAGGCATGGGATCGCATCCCGGCAATATATTCCTCGCCCCGCTGACAATGGGTAAGGATTGCCAGAAGATTGCCCTGAGTGCCGCTGCTGACAAAAAGACCCGCCTCTTGCCCTAAGCGCTCCGCAGCGACGGCCTCGAGTTGGTTGACTGTAGGGTCGTCCCCATACACATCATCGCCCACATCCGCGCTCGACATGGCTTTTCGCATTGCTGCCGTCGGCTTCGTTACGGTGTCGCTCCTAAAATCAATCACTTGAGTCATCAGTCGGTTGGGGTCTGGTCTGAGGTGTAGTGTTCATCTTGCGCTCATCGGCCTGCGACGAGGATGAATCCTATAATCTGATCCCATTGTGCCAGATCAATCTCGGTAGGCATACCCTTGGGATCCGAGTCCGGACAGGTTAAGGTTGTAGTCTGATCAATCGTCGTCTTCATATGCACTGATGGGAAATCGCTTTTTAAGAGTAGGGGTCATCGGCGTAGGGTATCTAGGATCGATACACGCTCGCATCTATCAGCGGATGCCCGATGTGGAATTGGTGGGCGTCCAGGATGTGGACGAGACGGTCGCTCGACAGGTGGCCTCCGAGACAGATTGTCGCGTCTTTGAGTCATCCGAAGACATGTTCGATCAGATCGATGCCGTTAGCATCGTCGTTCCAACCTCTCTGCATCGGAGCGTAGCCGAACCGTTTTTAAAGCGTGGGATACCGGTGCTGCTGGAAAAACCAGTCGCTCATACGCTTCAGGATGCCGAGGCCATTGTTGCCATCGCCGGCCAGACGTCCACGCTTTTACAGATTGGCCATCTTGAACGCTTTAACGCGGGAGTAGTCCGCCTGGCGGAAGAGTTGACGAATCCGCGGTTTCTTGAGGTGCATCGACTTGGTCAGTTTGTGCCGCGAGCGATCGATGTGGATGTCGTCACTGACCTGATGATTCATGACATCGACATTGTGATGTCTCTGGTTCCATCTGAGCTTCGGTATGTGTCAGCGGTTGGGGCGAGAGTGATTACAGAGCATGTGGATATCGCAAATGCGCGCCTGGAGTTTTCAAATGGGGCGATAGCGAATGTCACCGCCAGTCGAATCTCTGCCAAGAAGTTCAGGCGGATCCGGATTTTTGCAGACTCAGCATACCTCGCTCTGAATTTTGAAGATCAGCAGATTGACATTGCCCGACCGGGCCAGACCCCCGGCCCCGATGGCTTTGCGCCGATTGTGACGGACACCATTGCGGTGGAGCATCGGCCGCCGCTCGATGCTGAACTTGAAGACTTTGTTCGATGCGTGCGTGATAAAAAGGCACCTGTAGTATCGGGAGAGGACGGTCTGAGAGCGCTTAGGGTGGCTCATGATGTTCGTCGAAGGATTGACGAGTCTATGGACCTGAAGCGTTGAGTCCATCGAGTCTTTGGCCTTGTTGAGCCGGGTCGAAAATCGTGTCTTGGCGTTAGCAGGCATCGCCCAATGCTCAAAATTGGTTCAGGATATTGCTCGCCGAGGCCGGGCTTCCGAGGATGCTAAACGGGAAACACTCGCCCGTATTATTGTGTTCGATGAGAGCGATCCAGAAATTGCCCTTGGCGGGATCGAAAGCAATGCTTTAGGTCTAGCTGACTTGATGGTAAAACGTGCCGACCCGTTTCTCATGGAACGCGTGCGCACCATAACTGCCATAGTCAATCTTGAGCGGTTTCTTTGCAAACAACCGCAGGTTATTCGGACCCTTCGTGCCAGGCTAGAGAAATTCGCCGAGTGGCTTGGCTCGAGCGATATAGATAGTCCGACGTCAGTTGACGAGCTCGCGGCGATTTATACGGAGACACTCAGCCATCTCGGTCCAAGAATCATGATTAAGGGAGAGCAATCGTATTTAGAGGATCAACGAAACGTCAATGAGATTCGAGCCTTGCTTTTGGCCGGGGTTCGCTGTGCGTATGTGTTTTCGGAGCTGGGCGGGAAAAAATGGCATCTTTTTCTCAATCGCAAGTCGACGGTGTCGATTGCCGGGCAGTTGTATCCCTACCCTTGGTCCCTGTGAGGGCGAGCGGTTAAATTCCTTTTTCAATCTTGAACTGGACCGTCTGCGTCGAAACGAGCACGCCGCCGGGCGCGAATGTCTTTTCCGTGATTGACGCCCGACCATGCGTATCCAGAAGAATCACCGTACTGGCTCGCGTGCCGTAGATCTCGCCGGTCACAAATATGGTTCGTTGAATCTGCGATGCGAGGTCACCACTGGTCTTGAGGTCCGGATCTTTCGTTACCGGGTTCTTTTCCTGAAGAAAATCAAACAAACACCGAGTTAATTCCTCGCTCCCCGCTTGCGTATCTAGGATGTCAGTAAATCGGCGCTTTCCGACAAGTGTTTTGGGCCAGGATAAGGTCAGGGCGTGATTGCTTATCACGCGGATACCGCTTTCAAACGGGCCCACGGATGGGCCAATGTTTGAAAGGAGCTGTAAACGCTGAGTGGTGCCGACCAAAAGGTTAAACCCGCCAAAGTCCGGGTCATTAACGATTGCGCCATTGTCGAGAGATTCGAGCAGCGCTGAATCCTGTAGCAGGTAGTCCTTAACTAAAGCCCCTCGGGATCTTAGCCCCGGTTTTGAAGAGCGAGTGTCACCTTTACAGTTGGTTAAGGCGGCGAAGTGCCCATGGGTTGACAGACCGAGCCATGTACCGCCAGCGGTCCGATCGGTTCCTGCGGCAAAAGGAACCGGCGTCGGCCAAAGGTGCAGGGGATCGGCAGCCCGATCGTGAAGCTCATCTCGGTTTGCCGCCACCACAAACGGGAATGTGGGATGGGAGCGAAGCGCGATCGCGACGAAGCACATGAGTATGATGGCATGAACCCCGAGACGACCGGGGGCGAGTGATCAGGAGGGTAGGGGCCGGTACACCACGCCGATACGACCGATGAGCTGTACCGGGGTCGAGCGCGTATGATCGCAAAGATCCTGCAGCGCTTTGGTTTTCTCGGGTCTCGGTAGTGCCGGCAGGCGGACTTTTACGAGCTCTCGGTTTGCCAATGCGATTTCAAGTTCGTTGGCTACAGCGGGCGTGACGCCTGCCATGCCAACTGTCACAATAGGTTTTAGGTGATGGGCGAGGCCGCGCAGTCGGTTAAGTTCTTTGCCTTTCAGATTCATCACGTTTTTGTTTCAAAGCAGCGAGCGGCAGCGAAGGATACCACCGTAAATCATGAGTGCTAAGAGGGGGGCGCGTTCTCGTGCCTGGAGCCAGAGACAAGCCACCGATCCCTATGTGGCGCAAGCTCGCGCCCGCGGCTTTCGCTCGCGCGCCGCTTTGAAATTGGAGCAGTTGGATAAGAAAGACCGGTTATTTCGAGCGGGGATGACGGTCGTTGATCTTGGAGCTGCCCCGGGCAGCTGGAGTCAGTACGCAACATCCCGGGTGGGTCCCAAGGGCAAGGTGATTGCGTTGGATCGGCTCGAGATGGCGCCGATTACCGGCATTCATATGATTCTCGGCGATTTTTTGGAATCTTCGGTAAAAGAACAGGTAACGGTAAGTCTGGAAGGAAGACCGCTGGACCTTGTAATCTCGGATATGGCCCCCAACTTGACGGGTATAAAGGACGTGGATCAGGTCGCTATGGGGGAGCTCGTCAGTCAGGCCGCCGTGTTTGCGCATTCGCAACTGCGTGAACACGGGGTGTTTGTCGCTAAATTTTTTGAAGGAGCTGAAGCAAAGGGTGTTCTTGATGGTCTTTCAGAGCGCTTTGAATCATTTCGTGTCCGAAAACCAAAAGCGTCTCGATCTGAGAGTACCGAGGTATATGTGGTCGCTCGGGACCCGATTTGACGGTCGCATGACGTGAGAGCGCTGACAATAAGCCCCAAGGAGTCAGGCCACCAGTGCAAATGAACGCGAGATTGTATTGGTGATGTAAAAGCCTGAAAATTAGGCCAACAGAGTGAAGTCCGCCCACATAACCTGTACCACGATCGAACAGTTAAGCTTGAAGACGCGCATATGAATAACCTTACCAAGAATCTCGTACTGTGGCTGGTCATTGCCATGGTCCTCATGGCCGTATTCAATAATTTTGCTCCACAGCAAAACAGGCAAGGGCAAGAAATTGACTACTCGGTATTCCTCGACGAAGTGGAGCGAGGGTCGGTAGAGCAGGTCACTATCGATGGCGCCACGATTTACATTCGTGGGCATAACGGAGAACGATACGTGACTTATTCGCCCGGCGATCCGGGTCTGGTCAACGATCTGCTCAAGGCAGACATTGTGATCAAAGCACAGAGAGAGGAAGAGCCCTCTTTGCTGATGCAAATTTTCATCAGCTGGTTCCCGTTGCTCCTCCTCATCGGCGTTTGGGTGTTTTTCATGCGTCAGATGCAGGGCGGGGGAGGTCGCGGAGCCCTCAGCTTCGGCAAGAGCAAAGCACGTCTTCTGACGGAAGATAAAAACAACATTACTTTCGCTGACGTTGCTGGTGTCGATGAGGCCAAAGAAGAAGTCGGTGAATTGGTCGAGTTTCTGCAGGATCCGTCGCGCTTTCAAAAACTCGGCGGCCGGATTCCTCGTGGGGTTCTGATGACCGGAAGCCCGGGTACCGGCAAAACCTTGCTAGCAAAAGCCATTGCGGGCGAGGCGAAGGTGCCGTTCTTTACGATATCGGGATCGGATTTTGTCGAAATGTTTGTGGGCGTGGGCGCCTCGCGCGTGCGCGATATGTTTGAGCAGGCGAAAAAGAATGCTCCGTGTATCATCTTTATTGACGAGATTGACGCCGTGGGTCGCCAGCGTGGCGCGGGCCTTGGCGGTGGTCACGACGAGCGCGAGCAGACCCTGAACCAATTGCTGGTTGAAATGGACGGATTTGAGGGGCATGAGGGGATCATCGTGATTGCGGCCACTAACCGCCCCGACGTCCTCGACCCCGCGCTGCTGCGCCCGGGGCGCTTCGATCGGCAGGTGCATGTTCCGCTGCCGGACATTCGGGGGCGCGAAGCCATCTTGAAGGTCCACATGCGCAAAGTCCCTATCGATAACGACGTGGATCCAGCGATCATCGCGCGCGGTACGCCGGGATTTTCGGGTGCGGATCTTGCTAATCTGGTGAACGAGGCAGCGCTTTTTGCTGCGCGGGCGGGCCGCAAGACGGTTTCCATGGAGCAGTTTGAGCTCGCGAAAGACAAAGTGATTATGGGCGTCGAGCGTCGCTCAATTGTGATGCCTGAGCAGGAGCGGTTGAACACGGCGTATCACGAGTCTGGTCATGCCGTGGTGGCAAAGGCGCTGGCGGACAATACGGACCCGGTTCATAAAGTAACGATTATTCCGCGAGGAAGGGCGCTGGGCGTTACGATGCAATTGCCCCAGGAAGACCGTTACAGTCATAACCGGGATCACCTGCTTGCCCGTATCGCGGTGCTGATGGGGGGTCGTATCGCTGAAGAGGTCTTCATGAATCAGATGACGACGGGAGCCGCGAACGACTTCGAGCAGGCGACGAGCCTGGCACAAAAAATGGTTCAGCGATGGGGTATGAGTGATCAGTTGGGTCCCCGAGTGTATGGCGACAACGAATCTGAGGTATTTCTTGGAAGGGATGTCACAACACATCGCAATATCAGTAACGCGACTGCCGAACAGGTTGACCAGGAGGTGAGTCGCATTATTGAAGATCAGTATTCCCGCGCGAGAGAGATCATCGAAGCGCATCGGGAGGTCATTGAAGTCATGGCTCATGCTCTGATGGACTGGGAAACGTTAGAGTCCGACCAGATCGACCAGATTATGCGTGGTGAAACGCCTCGCCCCCCGAGTTCAAACGACAGTGGCAACAAGCCAAGCGGTGGAGCCAAGGCGAAGGAACGGCCGGATATCAAGCCCAATATGGATGCGCCGGCTAGCGACTCCCTCTAGTGGATTGACTCGAGTCGCTCGACCTAAAGATCTTCCGTGAGTCTCAGGATGCCCAGCGCTGGCAAGCCGAGCGTGATGGGCATCGTTAACGTGACACCCGATTCGTTCTCGGACGGCGGTGTATTTCTTTCGACTGAACGGGCGATTGCCCACGGGCGTCAGCTGGCCGCTGACGGGGCGGCCATTGTTGACGTCGGGGGCGAATCCACCCGTCCGGGCGCTCAACCTGTTTCTGCGTCAGAAGAGATCCAACGGGTGGTCCCGGTCATAGCCGCTCTAGCCGCAGAAGGGATAAGCGTCTCGGTTGATACCAGCAAAGCAGCGGTCATGTCTGCTGCCGTAGCGGCTGGTGCCTGCTGTATCAATGACGTGTGTGCTCTTACTCAGCCGGATGCGCTTGACACCGCACGTACCCTAGGGGTGCCCGTATGCCTTATGCATATGAAGGGAACGCCCGAAACCATGCAGTCGTCGCCCCGGTACCAGGACGTTGTTCGCGAGGTATTTCAGTTTCTGGGGGACCGAATTGAGGCCTGTCTCGAAAAAGGACTATCGAGAGATCAGTTGATTGTCGATCCTGGTTTTGGTTTTGGGAAGACCCAAGGCCATAATCTGCAGTTGATGTCTGCCTTACCGGCGTTCTTGAAGTTAGGAGTTCCTTTGATGATTGGCGTCTCTCGAAAAGCGTTTATTCGGCGGTTGTCAGCAGCGGATTCGGGGCCTGAGCTCGATCAGGCGAGCGCAGTGATGGCGGTTTTGGCAGCGGAGCGGGGCGCACGACTGCTTAGGGTTCATGATGTGAAGACTACGGTGCGAATGCTGAGGCTCTGGTCTGCCTCAACAATAGATCTTGGACATACGAGTTCGAGTGAGGCGATTGAGCTCAGATGATTGCGCGGAAGTACTTTGGGACAGACGGCGTACGAGGCGAGGTGGGGGTCTCGCCGGTGACGCCTGCCGAGGTGCTTCACTTAGGCTGGGCAGCAGGTCGGGTGCTTGGCGCCGGCCATGCCCGAGGGCGCGTCATCATAGGTAAAGACACCCGCATTTCAGGCTACCTGCTGGAATCTGCCCTCGAGGCCGGCCTAAGTGCGGCCGGAGTCGATATCGCCCTTACTGGACCTTTGCCGACGCCTGGCATCGCCTATCTCACCCGACAGGTGGGTGCCTGCGGCGGAATTGTCATCAGCGCCTCTCACAATCCGTACCACGATAATGGCATTAAATTTTTCTCTGCATCGGGACGCAAGCTAGACGACAAGACGGAGGAGCAAATCGAGGCTTTAATGAGGGAGTCTATGCACACCGTCGCTCCGGAAGCGCTTGGCAAGGCCGAACGTCTGGTCGACGCGGTTCCCCGCTACGCCGAGCATTGCCGAAATACCGTTCCCCCGGGGCTCCGATTAGACGGCCTTAAGGTAGCGCTCGATTGCGCTCATGGCGCGTCCTATCAGGTGGGACCGCTGGTCTTGAGAGAACTAGGGGCCAACGTGTCCTGCGTTGGAATAGAACCAGACGGGTTCAACATCAATCGCGATGGAGGGTCCACACGTCCAGATACGCTTTGCGAGCTGGTTCGAAAAAGTGGCTCTGACATTGGCATTGCATTTGATGGGGATGCCGATCGCGTCATCCTGGCAGATGCAAACGGAAGTCTTGTGAACGGCGACGGTATACTTTTCTTGCTGAGTCGCCACTACCACAGTCGCGAAAACTTTGGCGGGGTGGTCGGTACCCTCATGACCAATCTGGGCGTCGAACGGGCGTGCCGGTCCCAGGGTATTCCATTCGTGCGAGCCAAGGTGGGTGATCGCTATGTGCTTGAGGCTCTGATAGAAAGGAAGTGGACGTTAGGCGGCGAGACCTCCGGCCATATCCTTTGTCTTGATCGAAGCACGACGGGCGATGGACTTGTTGCGGCGCTCGCGGTGTTGGAGGTGATGGTGACATCGGGTCGCTCCCTCGCCGAGTTGGTCTCGGACCTTGAAACCTTCCCGCAACGTTTAATCAACGTGCGATTGGAGGGCGCGTCCCCCAACGCCGTCATTGAAAGCCAGGCGGTGATCCACGCGCTGCGAGAGAGTGAGGCGGAGCTGGGCGCCCGCGGCCGCGTGGTTTTGCGACCGTCCGGTACGGAGCCGTTGGTGAGGGTGATGGTTGAAGCAGATAATCAGAACTTCGCCGATCAGCATGCTGAGCGGCTCGCAGCGGTGGTGTTAGCGGCTCGAGCCTAGACGGTCCGATCGGCCGGGCCGGGCTCGCCGATCTCCTCAGGGATCGTCCGTTTACTCACACTAATGGCCATCTTCGGTTGCTTCTTGGCGAGCGCGTCGTTACCATTGCACGCCTTTTTTGAGTGCGAACGTCTGAGAGTACAGAGGGGAGAGACCTAGGATGCGTCGACCCATGGTGGCAGGAAACTGGAAAATGAACGGCAGCCGAGCGATGGTCGACGAGCTGATCGATCAGGTCACCCGAGGGTTAGCGGATCACCGTACGGAAACGGGTGCCGACGTCTTGGTCTGCCCGCCGTTCGCGTTTCTTGAGCGATCATGTGGTCTTTTAACCGACACGCCGATCGCTTTAGGGGCGCAAAATCTGGACACACACGAGGCCGGAGCCTTCACGGGCGAAATCAGCGCGGGCATGCTGAAAGATGTTGGCTGTGACTATGTGATCGTAGGTCACTCCGAGCGCCGAGCGCTGTATGGTGAGTCGGACGAGATCGTCGGCGAGAAGGCCAAGGCGGCCTTTTCACAGGGCCTCAAGCCGATCGTGTGTCTGGGCGAGACCCAGAAAGAACGCGAAGAGGGTGTCACCGATAAAGTGGTGACGCGCCAGTTCAGAGCGGTTTTGGACCAAGCCGGCGGCGAGATCTTTCCCGATGCAGTGATTGCATACGAGCCGGTTTGGGCAATCGGGACCGGTTTGACCGCGTCGGAGGCGCAGGCGCAGGAGGTTCACGCACTGATCAGGGGACTGCTTCTGGAAATCAGCGCAGCCGTTGCAGGCTCGACTCGAATTCTGTATGGGGGCAGTGTAAAACCCGACAACGCAGCGGGGCTATTTGCTCAGCCAGACATCGATGGTGGATTAATTGGCGGCGCCTCCCTCAAGGCGACAGACTTTCTTGGTATCATTTCGGCAGCATCATGACTTTATTAACGAGTATTTTTACGGTCGTTCATTTGATCGCGGCAATTTCAATTGTCGTCCTCGTGCTTTTGCAGCAAGGCAAAGGTGCGGATATGGGGGCAGCCTTCGGCGGGGGATCCTCCCAATCGGTTTTTGGCAGCCGCGGGTCGGCGAATTTTCTAAGTCGAACGACGGCGATTCTCGCCACTGTTTTCTTTATCACAGGCCTCAGTCTTGCTTATATGTACACCAAGCAGAGCGCGGCTCCGCGCAGTGTGATGGCCACCCAGTCAGGGGCGAATGGCTCAACGTCACAGGGCGCGGATGGCGCTGCCTCCTCGAGCCAGGGCGAAGCGAATCAGGACGTGCCTGTGGTGCCGGGGTCCACACAGAACTAGCGTGATCGATGCTGGCTTTTTTCTTATGTTTCTTGCCGAAGTGGTGAAACTGGTAGACACGCCGTCTTGAGGGGGCGGTGGCGCAAGCCGTGCCGGTTCGAGTCCGGCCTTCGGCACCATTATTTCGATGACCCGGCCCATTGCCGCGAGCGTGGCGATGGGCCGCCATCCCCGTCATATTGCGAGCGATCGTTATGACTGCGCTTCCCGAATCACCTCATCCGGATCTGGTAAAGGGCAACAACCTCCTCTATGAGCGGGGCGTTTGGCTACCGGCCGATCAGGGTCGAGACCTCGACTACAGCGATGGATCCGAGACAGAGGAGAAACTGCGGTCGATTCTGACCACCGCGTCAGACTTAAGCTGGCGTTCATCCGCCTTCTCAAAAGGGTTTGGCGACTGGGCGCTTGACTACCACTTATCCCCTCGGCGCGGTAATTTACTGAGGGGTCTTAAGTTAAAGCCAAATTCTAGAATTCTTGAGGTCGGCGCTGGCTGCGGGGCCATTTCCCGGTACCTGGGAGATCATGGTCATTGCGTCGATGCGCTTGAGGGCAGCCTGTCTCGATCACGCCTCGCGGCGATGCGTTGTTCTGGGCTTGAATCCGTGGCCGTCGTGCATGGCGACTTCAATGTCTTCAATATTCCAGGCGCTACGTATGACGTCGTGCTATTCGTCGGCGTTCTGGAGTACGCCCGCCGGTTTGGGAACGACAGCCTTCCTCCACAGGCCGCCGTTCAGGCGATGCTCTCCAAGGCACTGGCATCATTAAAGCCAGACGGCATGATCGTGGTCGCGATTGAAAACCGTGTGGGCGGAAAATACCTTTTTGGCGGACCCGAAGATCATCTGACCAAACCCTGGGTCGGTCTTGCGGATTACCCCGTGAGCGGGGTGAGCGACGGAATTACCACTTTTGACAGAAAAGCCTGGACATCGATGATCGATGGGTTAGGGGCTTACGCTTCTTTTTTCTATCCCTTGCCCGACTACAAACTGCCGGCAGCCACGATCAGCACTCCCGGGCTATCCCGCCCTGAGCTAAACACACTGCTCTGGCGATACCCGTCTGAGCACCGGGCGGCGCCAAATCAGCAATTAACTCCGGCTCGGCTTCAGTCGCTTGCGTTAGAGGATGCGGGTCTGTTCGCCGATATCGCTGACTCGTTTGGAATCGTGATCTCGCCAAGCGCTGCCGTTGCAGACGATTGCCATGCCTTCGATTGGATTATTTTTGAAGAAGTGGACCCTCTCGGCGCTGGCGGGTGGGCCATGCCTTCAGGCGAAGACCGGGCGCAAGGTTTCCCCTCGGGCCAGGCGTCGAGCCTGCCACTTTCAAAGGCTGAGCCCCTGGGGCGTTTCTGGCTCCGCTCGATCGCGGGCTTGGCAAATCTCGGGGCGTTCTCGTCAATGGTGGTGGTCCATGCCGGCCAATGGGGAGCGTCTGAGAAAAAAGAGGCCTACGAAGATCTTTTTGTGAATGATCAGGGCGCGCTTGTCGCCGGTACCTTTCCAGGCCGGGCTATGGATCGGGGGTATTCCCTGTCCAAGGCGGATGCTGATATAGCTGAGACGCAATGGATGGTTGATGCGCTTGGCCGCTTCTGGGAGGAGGCGTCAGATGATTTGCGGTCATTACCAGATTTGAGATCTTGTGCTTCAAAGGAGGACTTCATTCTGTTGCTACAGCAAGAAGGGCGATCGTCGGTTCAGGCCTCTATCGAAGCGACAACGGCTGCGATTTACTGGGCCACGGAGACTGCGGGCTTTTCGGAGCAAAGGCGCATGAGTGCTGTTTTCCCTCGAGAGGGCGCTCATCAGCTGATTTTCGAGCCCTCTGATGCGCTCGACGGGGTGATCGCGCTTCGCGTCGACCCCTGTGATCATGAGCCGTCGACCGAGACAGATCGCCTGTTGATTGAAGGGTTGGACATCCTCGGCACAGGCCCGAACGGTCGGATCGACCTTTTGAGCGCTACCTCTCGGCAAGCGATCTCGGGGCATCAGCAGGTTGGTATTGACTTTGGAGCACAAGGCCTGCGGGTTAAATTGTTGGGTACTGACCCTTGGTTCCGAGTTGATTTAACCCAACTTGATCCACGCGCTTTCGGTGCGCTGCAAAGGGTTGAGATGACGGTGCGCTGGATCAAAGACGCACCTTAAAAAGCGGGCGTGAGGGCCTGCGTTTTATTGACCGAAATGGGCCACAAGACTAGAATCTTCGCTTTCAGAAACGGCCTCAATAGCCGACCACATTCGCGGTCGAATGCTCACAAACTACCTCCCTGTGCTGCTCTTCCTGGTGACGGGAATAGTGATCGGAAGTGTCGCGCTGTTTGCGGGAAAAGTGCTCAGTCCGGCTAATCCCTATCCCGCCAAGTTATCCGCCTATGAGTGCGGTTTCGAGGCATTTGAAGATGCTCGAATGAAATTTGATGTCCGCTACTACCTGGTGGCCATCCTTTTCATCATCTTTGATTTGGAAATCGCTTTCCTTTTTCCGTGGGCAATCGTTCTGGATGAAATCGGTGTGTTTGGCTTCCTTGCCATGATGCTATTTTTGCTCATTCTGGTGGTTGGTTTCATATATGAGTGGATGAAAGGAGCGCTCGAGTGGGAGTAATGACCGATGTCTCTTGAGGGGGCGCTATCGCAAGGATGGGCCACGGCCAAACTGGACGATCTGATCAATTGGGCCAGGACCGGGTCTATGTGGCCAATGACCTTCGGGCTCGCCTGCTGCGCCGTGGAGATGATGCATGCGGGGGCCTCTCGCTATGACCTCGACCGGTTTGGGATCATCTTCCGACCCAGCCCACGCCAGTCAGACGTCATGATTGTTGCAGGTACACTGACCAACAAGATGGCGCCGGCGCTGCGACGGGTTTATGACCAAATGCCCGAGCCGAGATGGGTTATTTCAATGGGGTCGTGTGCCAACGGGGGTGGTTACTATCACTACTCCTATTCCGTTGTTCGAGGGTGTGATCGGATCGTGCCGGTTGACGTCTACGTGCCGGGCTGTCCACCGACGCCCGAAGCGCTGATGTACGGGATCATTCAGCTGCAGAAGAAGATAAAGCGTGACGACACCATCGCGCGCTAGGGACGCGGACGCTCGGGTATCAACCGAGCAGTTTGAAAAGGCGCTCCATTCCCTCGCCGAGGAGCATCACGCCAGTACGGCGCTTTGCTTTAAGGAGTGGACGCTTGAAGCCCCACGGGAGGCTCAAATATCCCTTCTGCGCGCGTTGCGCGATAACCGCACGTTTCAATTTGATCAACTGATGGATCTTTGTGGCGTGGATTACGCTGAGCATGCGATCGCGGACAAGGATCCCCAAAGACGATTCGCGGTCGTCTATCACCTGCTTTCCGTTCGTCAGAACCGGCGTCTGCGCGTCGTGGTCTACGTGGACGAAGCGCGTCCCGTGATTCCCAGTGTGGCAAGCCTATGGGCGAGTGCGAACTGGTACGAGCGCGAGGCATTTGATCTTTTCGGTATTCTTTTTGAAGGACACCCGGACCTTCGCCGTCTGCTGACGGACTATGGATTCGTGGGTCATCCGTTCCGGAAGGATTTTCCATTAAGCGGGCACGTGGAAATGCGGTTTGATGAGGAAAAAGGCCGAGTGGTCTATGAGCCCGTATCCATTGACCCGCGCGTGACGGTTCCGCGCGTGGTGCGACGGGAGATAAGGGAATGACTGAGATTCGAAACTACACAATGAATTTCGGTCCTCAGCACCCGGCCGCCCACGGCGTGTTGCGACTTGTTATGGAGATGGATGGAGAGGTCGTCGAGCGAATCGATCCCCACATTGGCCTGTTGCATAGGGCTACCGAGAAGCTAGCGGAGAGCAAGCCGTACAACCACAGCATCGGTTACATGGATCGGCTGGACTACGTATCGATGATGTGCAATGAGCATGCCTACGTATTGGCGATTGAAAAGTTATTGGGGGTAACGCCACCGCTTCGTGCGCAGTACATCCGTGTCATGTTCTCCGAAATTACCCGCATCCGAAATCACCTGCTTTGGATCGCGGCGCACGGGCTGGATATAGGGGCCATGGCAGTCTTTCTTTATGCCTTTCGGGAGCGAGAAGATCTTTGCGATGTGTACGAGGCAACCTCCGGAGCGAGACTGCACGCCGCTTATTTTCGACCGGGCGGTGTATACAGAGACTTGCCTGAGCAAATGCCGCAATACAGTCCGTCTCGCGTGCATTCGGAAAAAGACGTGCGCGCGAAAAATATGAATCGCGAGGGATCGGTGCTGGACTTTATTCAGTCCTTTGTCGATCGATTCCCCAGTTGTGTGGACGAATACGAAAATCTGCTCACAGATAATCGAATCTGGAAGCAGCGAACCGTGGATATCGGCGTCGTGTCTCCGGAGCGAGCACTACAGCTTGGATTCACGGGTCCGATGCTTCGGGGTTCGGGCATTGAGTGGGATCTGCGCCGCAAACAGCCTTATGAGGTGTATCCGGAGCTTCGTTTTGATATTCCGGTCGGTGTCACCGGCGACTGTTACGACCGGTATCTTGTACGGGTCGAGGAGATGCGCCAGTCGAACGAAATCATTCGTCAGTGTGTGAGTTGGTTACAGGCGAACCCCGGTCCGGTCATGTTGGACGACCATAAGTTGACGCCGCCCGCCCGAACCGAGATGAAAGACGATATGGAGTCGTTGATTCATCACTTTAAGTTGTTTACCGAGGGCTACAGCACACCCCCGGGACAGGTCTATCAAGCTGTCGAAGCTCCCAAGGGCGAGTTCGGGATTTACATCGTGTCAGACGGGGCGAACAAGCCGTATCGACTGAAGATCAGAGCCCCCGGCTTTGCCCACCTTGCCTCGCTTGATGAGATGGCGCGCGGCCACATGCTCGCTGACGTTGTGGCCATTATCGGAACACAGGATATCGTTTTCGGAGAGATCGACCGATGAGCGTCAGCGTTTTGTCAGCGGCGGTTATCGAAAAAGTCGAGGCCGAGGCAGGGAAATACCCCTCTCGACGCGCGGCGGTTAAGTCCGCGCTCCGTTACGCCCAGGCGGAGCATGGCTGGGTCACAGAAGAAGTCGTATCTGCGGTCGCGGAGCTTTTAAGCCTCAGACCCATCGAGGTTTTCGAAGTCGCGACCTTTTACGATATGTTTTATACCCAACCGGTGGGTCGGCATCCCATACGGGTATGCACGAATGTGTCCTGCAAGTTACGGGGCGCCGATCGGGTTGTCCAGAGCTTGTGCGCTACCCTGAACGTGAAGTTAGGAGAGGTAACGGCAGATGGCCGGTTCACCGTGCTCGAGGCGGAATGTCTGGGCGCTTGTGGGGGAGCCCCCATGATGGCTGTCGGTAATGATTACCATGAGCATTTAGATCCAGACACGGTTTCAACTTGCCTGGCGAACTACACATGAGTGATAGCCGGGAAGTTCGGGTGTGCTTACCCCCCCAGGGAGCAGAATCCCCCTGGACGTTATCCTCTTACCGTTCCCGCGGCGGTTACGCCGCTTGGGAGAAGGTGCTTCGGGAAAACACGCCAAGAGAAGAATTGATTGAGACGGTTAAAGCCTCCGGTCTAAGGGGGCGTGGTGGCGCAGGATTCCCTACAGGACTGAAACTGAGTTTCATGCCGCGCAATGCGGACGGTCAGAAATATATTGTCTGCAATTCCGACGAGAGTGAGCCAGGCACCTTTAAAGATCGGGATATCCTTCGGTTTAACCCACATCAAGTCATTGAGGGTATGGCGCTCGCCGGGTACGCAATCGGCGCAACGGTGGGATACAACTATATCCGCGGCGAATACTACGAACCGTGGAGTCGTTTTGAATCGGCCTTATCTGAGGCGCGGGAGGCGGGCTTGATCGGAAACGATCTGCTGGGATCCGGAATCGATTTTGAGTTGCACTCCCAAAGGGGGGCGGGGGCGTATATCTGCGGCGAAGAGACAGCCCTTCTTGAGTCGCTGGAGGGCAAGAAAGGCCAACCGCGATTCAAGCCGCCGTTCCCGGCGCAGGTTGGCGCCTTTGGCAAACCCACGACCATCAACAATACGGAAACTCTCGCCTCCATACCGCCTATCATCCGAAACGGAGCCGAGTGGTTCTCGGGGATGGGAGTAGCGAACGCCGGCGGCACCAAAATTTTCTCCGTTTCAGGCCACGTCAATAATCCTGGAAATTATGAAGTCCCCCTGGGCCTGCCCTTTGCGGAGTTGCTAGACATGGCCGGCGGTGTTCTGGAAGGGCGACCGCTGAAAGCCGTGATCCCCGGTGGGTCTTCGGTGCCTGTGGTCCCGGGAGAGCTGATGATGACCGCGACCATGGACTATGACGGGTTGTCGAAAGTCGGGTCAGCACTCGGCGCGGGATCGGTTATCGTGATGGATGACTCGACCTGTATGGTTTCTGTTCTAGAGCGGATATCGTATTTCTATTTCGTGGAATCCTGCGGGCAATGCACTCCGTGCCGAGAAGGAACAGGCTGGCTCTATCGGATGCTCAAGCGGATTCGTGAGGGGAAAGGCCAATCCTCTGATATTGACCAGCTGAAGGCGGTTGCCGACCGGATCGAGGGCCGAACGATCTGTGCGCTTGGAGATGCGGCCGCGTGGCCCGTACAGAGTTTTCTCAAGCATTTTCGCTCCGAGTTCGAGGCCATGATTCCGAATTATTCCGAACGGTCTGAACAGTCCGAACAGAGGGTAGCGTAGTGGACGCACCTTCTACGGTTACCCTGACGATTGACGGGCGAGAGGTCACTGCCCGCCCAGGCAGCATGATCATCCAGGTCGCCGATGACGTCGGGGTCTATATTCCGCGGTTCTGTTATCACCCAAAACTTTCTATCGCGGCAAACTGCCGTATGTGTCTGGTTGAGGTGGAGAAAGCGCCCAAGCCGTTGCCTGCCTGCGCCACGCCCGTGAGTGAGGGAATGGTCGTGAGGACACGCTCGACGATTGCCGTTGAGGCGCAGCAGGGCACAATGGAGTTCCTCCTCATCAACCATCCTTTGGACTGCCCGGTCTGCGATCAGGGTGGAGAATGTCCGCTTCAGGATCAGGCGATGGGTTACGGACAGGACTACTCACGCTTCGAGGAGCAAAAGCGGGTCAAGGATGCGCTCGATCTTGGCCCCTTGGTCGCCACCGCAATGACCCGCTGTATTCATTGCACTCGATGCGTGCGCTTCGGTCGGGAGGTCGCCGGAACCATGGAACTGGGAGCGACCGGTAGGGGCGAGGATATGACGGTCGAGACCTATCTTGGGGGTTCTGTAGATAGTGAGGTATCGGGAAATATTATTGACCTGTGTCCGGTCGGTGCGCTGACGTCTAAGCCTTACCGCTTCAGCGCCCGGCCCTGGGAGCTGATGAGTCACGCTGCTATCAGCCCCCATGACAGTCTCGGCTCGAACCTTAATCTTCAAACGGTTCAAAGAAATCTGAAGCGGGTGGTTCCGCGCGATAACGAGCAGGTGAATAGCTGTTGGATCTCGGACCGGGACCGGTTTTCCTATGAGGGCGCAGAGAGCCCAGATCGCCTGCTGTACCCGATGGTGCGCACAGGGGCCGGTCTGCAGGAGGTATCCTGGGAGCAAGCGCTTAAGGCGGCTGCAGAAGCGATGCGAATGGCCGAGGGAGACGCGCACGGTCTTGTTGCGTTAATTCATCCCATGAGTTCAATGGAGGAGATGTTCCTTCTCCAGAAACTAGTGCGGGGCATGGGTTCGTCCGATATTGATCATCGGCTGTGGCAGCGGGATTTTTCGGATGATCACTGCTCGCCGATGTATCCTGGTTTTGAAACGCCCGTTGCCGATATCCCCGCGCTGTCGAGCTTGCTGTTGATTGGCGCTAATCCGAGAAAGGAAATCCCGTTACTGGGACTTCGTATTCGGGAAATGACAGAAGCGGGAGGGTGTGTTGGTGTGCTCGGCCAGCGAGCGGTAGACGCCAATTTTCGCGTCGACCACGAGTTGGTCCTAAAGCCTAAGGATCTGGCGGGCGGGCTCTATCAGCTGGTGTGTTCTTTCGAAGGAGGCCGCGAGCGGATTCCAGCGGCACTACGCCATCTTGAGTCTGATTTGATTTCACCGGATCGACTAGCGGGCTTGCGTGCGACACTCAGTGAAGGCGGTGGGGCGAAAGCCGTCTTGCTTGGCGAGCAAGCGCTGTCGCACCGACACGGTGCCCATCTACGGATCTTGGGCAGCATTCTTTCCGAATTAACGCAAGCGAGTTTCGGTACGCTGGTTCCGTGCAATGGGGCAGGGGCCTGGTGGACGGGCGCTGTGCCTCATCGGGTAGCAGGTGGAGAACGCTCAGCGACGCCAGGATTCAACGCCTCGAGTATGCTGGGGGCGAGCCCGAAAACCGTGGTGCTCTATGGGCTGGAACCGGCTACGGATCATCATGACCCGAAGGGTTTGGATGAGCTCATGAGTCGAGCAGGACATGTCCTTTGTTTTAGTGCCTTCCGCTCGGGCGTACCTGAACAGGCAACCGTTGTGCTGCCAGTGGCACCCTTTTCGGAGTCTGCCGGAAGTTTTATGAATCTCAATGGGCGGGTGCAGTTTTCGCGACCGGCGCTTGAGCCCAAAGGCGAAGCCCGGCCGGGTTGGAAGGTCTTGCGCGTGTTGGGTAACTTTCTCTCGCTTCCCGGGTTTGATTACCAGGATGTCGGCGAGGTGCTGGCGACCCTCTCACCGCCCCCGCCGCCTCGGGCCCGGTTCGATGTTTCCGACAGCCTTGAGGTGGGCGACGCGTTGACAAATAGTGCGACGGAGACCGATCGCTATGG
>Ga0208547_1000627_pt1 | contig 20236 bp, 17 predicted proteins | sample DEB08_DNA_5_FD_185501 | JGI IMG/M metagenome (GOLD analysis project Ga0208547, IMG submission 185501) | Aqueous microbial communities from the Delaware River and Bay under freshwater to marine salinity gradient to study organic matter... | ecosystem: Environmental > Aquatic > Marine > Coastal ...
ATGATAATATTTATGATATAGCAATTCATATCAGAAGTGGAGATATATTTGATAATATAGGTCGTAGTCATAGACTTTATTTACAACCACCATATTATTTCTATAAAAAGATTATTGATGAAAATAAAAAAAGCAAAATAATAATTGTATATGAAAATAAAAAAAATCCAATTATAAATAAACTTATACAATATTGTAAATATAACACTAATATATTTTTTCAATCTACAAATATAAAAGATGATATTAATACATTATCAAAATGTAAAACACTTGTTTTTTCAAATGGTACATTTTGTTTAATTCCTTATGTAATATCAAAGACAATTAAAGAAGTTATAATATCAGATTATATGGAGAATAATATTTGGTTTATATTTGATAAGGATATAACAAAAATAATAAACCTACCTAACTATATAAAACAGAATCAATGGAGTAATACAATTCAACAGCAAAAATATATGTTAAATTATGAAAATAAATAAGCAAATTAGTTTTGATATTTATTTTCATAATAATATAAATCCCCACGGGGATTCGAACCCCGAATCTTCTGCTCCGTAGGCAGACGCCTTATTCATGGGGACATAATGCGAATGGAAGCTCAGACAGGAGTTGGGGTTACAAGACCAATGCCTTACCACTCGACCGCTTAGGCAAAAACTCGCAATACCATAAATAATATTTTTTTCTTTAACTATATTATTCATGGAATTAACTTATGATTTAGGATCTTCAGCGGGAATAGAAATACCAATGACAGATATTACTATAATGGAAATAATAAAAATGGATATTGAAATTAAGAAGCAAGTTCGCCATAACAATGATGTCCATGATGATACAAATTAATGCGTTTATCAGCCCATATTTCACCTCCATTTTTTACGAATAAATACGAAAAGAAATAATCTTCGGTTAGATAATTATTGTCAACAACATTGCAATCAAAATAATTATATACCTTTTCTACTGTATCTTGTGTGGGGAGAAAAAAAGTATCAATATCATTTTCTATCCTTTTAAGAGCCGATTTAGTAAGCAACATAAAACCAGTGGCTGCAAATTTTATTGGTAAAAGATTTTCTTTAGAGGAAACCAATGGATTTACTGGGAGTATATCACTACTTGGATTTAATATTATTTGTTTATCCTTTTTATAATATTTTTTATTAGGATAAATTCCGATAACACACTCTAAATTATGTTCCAGTAACATAATAATATGGGTTGGATTCCATTGAATATCGCTATCAATAAATAATAAGTGTGTATAACTTTCATCATTCATAAAAATATGGGAAATCATATTCCTAGCTCTTGTCACTATTTGATTGTTAATAAACTTAACATCGAAATCAATATTACACTGATCTAAAAATGTCTTTGTCAGTAAAAGTGATTCTGTAAAGGCAGTATAACACATTCCTCCATATGCAGGCACACCTATCAATAGCTTGATTTTTTGTGATTCTTCCATTTAATTATAAACTAACTTTATCCATTTATATTATAATATCCATATATATATACATATATATATATGGATAAAGTTCCTAAAAGATATTTACCAAAACATCTAACAAGAAAAGATAAAAAAAAATATTCTGCGGAATTACGTAAATCTAGAAAAGCATACAAAAAAGGAAAATATATAACACGTAAAAAGGTAAAATCATTCAAATCTAAACAATCGTCGCATATAACCCGAGCTCAAAATATTTATAGAACATCAAAAATCACAGCTTCACCCACGCTTGCTCGAAAAACAGGATGCTCCACAAAGACACTAAAAAAAATCGTTCAAAAGGGACAAGGTGCTTACTATTCATCAGGTTCACGACCTAATCAAACAGCGCATTCATGGGGGCGCGCACGTTTAGCAAGTGCCATAACAGGAGGAAAAGCCGCTGCAGTCGATTACAACATTTTATTAGAAGGATGCAAATCTAGTAGTAAAGCACTGAAATTAGCAAAGCAATCACGCAAAAAACACAAATACGGAACACGTCGCGTTCCGAAAACAAAAATGATCGGTGGCGAACCACCACTTCACCACATCTGTATGGGAGCTCGCGATGGTGTTTCAGGTTGTCGTAATTGTTGTCTTAATGAACCAGAATGTGTTGACACATGTATGAAAGCCTAATACTACGATGAAATATATGAGTAAGTATAACAATCTATATTTTTATTTACTACAATATTGATATAGTTATCAATATCGCAATTATTTACTATAATTTTACGACATAAAGGACACCTAATTTCACTATACTTTTTTACCATCTCTATTAAACAATCAACACAAAGTCGATGACCGCATTTTGTAATAGTAGATGTTTCGTTCAAACATACACAACATTCTTCTTTTTCTTCTTTCTCTTTAGATATATCTTTATTTAAAAAACACTTCAAATGACAACAAGCAAAATTGTTCAGGCCAGCACAATCAAGATGAGTATATTTATTACAACAATTAAATTTATAATTTGGATCTCTCTTATTACAATACTGACATTTATGAAAATAATTTAATAAATGAGATGATGTTTGTTTAATTTTATCAAATACTTGCATTTGAATCTGATAAATATCAGGATCATCATATATAGTTTTTACACGATAAAAAATCAATGTTTTATCAATAATAATAGAAGATAACAGCAATTCATGAAATATACAAGATTCGCCATATTTTATTCGTGTTCTTTTAACAATTTCATCAATATAAAGTTCCATAATAAATCTAGGAGAGAAATTATATAAGTTTGCGAATGAAAATAAATAACGCAGATGTTATTGAAAATAAAATGCCTCCCCACAACGAATCTATCACTGCTAATCCTAATTTATAATCTTTAATAACTGCCAAATTAGTAAAATCAAATACTGAGTAAATGAAAAATCCAAGCATTCCTGCGCGAACAATACTATCTTTAGGTGAGCGTTTTTTTAATTCAGGATAAACAAAAACCTTCCAGCTCGCCACCAATACCATATACACCACTATAGCAGGTAATAATTTCACTACCATATCACTTCCCTGTATTCTCTCGATCATAGCACCAAAGGGTTTACTAATGAAAGAGAGATACAATGAATCAATTGTCACAAGTAAAATAGCATAAATAAAAAGATCTACACTAGCACGTGTCACCATAGTTTTATATCTTATATGTTATATACAGATAATAATAATAGGATATCTAAATAATATAATATAATATATAAATAAGAAATGACATTTCCAACTGAAGAAATAATGAGTTACCACACTCTTTTTTGGCAAGGTCCTGCTATAACAGAAAAAACATTTTATGATGAAAATAAAGATAATGTCACCTATATAGGATTACCTTGGGCTACAATTATAGACAAAAAGGTAAATATCCAAGTTCTCGCTGAATCAATAGCAGTATTTATTGACTCCAACAAAAAATACTACACTTGTTGTCAACATATATATTTTAAAAAACTAATTCCACTCTTTAAAGCACTTTCTATATCTATTCTCTATTCTCCTCATAAAACAGTAGAAGAAGATGAAATAGAGGATATTATTATTAGACCAGTATCCCTGTATGCTGTAAACGTCGAGGATACCACCCGTAATAAGGAATTCAAAGATGTGAATTTTTTAACCAATGAACGCCAGTATCTCTACAGTTTTCAAGGAGCATACAATCCTCAAATATACATCAGCACTATCCGCGATGTTATTTTCAATATGGATCATCCCCAAGACTGTTATATAAAAAAAACAAATGGGTGGTTTTTTGAGAGTGACGTTTATGGGAAAAAATCCAATAACCTGAAAGAGAAGAAGGAAAAATCAGAAGGAACCTCTTTTTACAACAATCTTCTCCTAAATTCCAGATACTCACTATGTCCTTCTGGTTCAGGACCTAATTCTATACGATTCTGGGAGAGTTTAGCTATAGGATCTATCCCCATTCTTCTCTCGGACACCCTCTGTCTCCCCGAACACGAGCTATGGAAAGATGCTATAATCATCCATCCAGAATCCGAAATAAAACAACTAGTTCCCAATGTTCTCTCTAAAATAAGTAAAGAGAGAGAAATGCAAATGCGAAAAAACTGTATCTCGATTTACAATGCATTCAAACACATATATAAATCTCAAACACCTTATATACTTCATTACTGTTGTGACAGTTTCACAAACGGTGTAGGGGGTGTTCCTAGATATGATTACCATATTTACAGAGCATTTCCAAACAGAATTTTTTTTCAAGGTCCACAGCAGAAAAATAAAATGTTGGATTTTTTAAGACAATACAAAAACACTATAGTGATAACAGATAATCATTTAGCATGTGATATCCCGAATGACTATAATATCATATTGGTTCATCACGGATGCGCTAAAAGAAATGTAATGGTAAATACCGAACTACAAGATAACAAGACTTATAAATTCATATTAGAAGGTCAAGAAAAAATGTTAAAGTATAGAGATCCCAAAAAAACAAAAATAGTAAGCATATCAAAATTTTGCACTTATTGGTTTACACACTTTTATAAAAACGACTATACACAATTCGAAAGATATGATATTCTACATGGTTCTGAACTCAATGAAACAGTGTTTAAAAAACACTTTAATAATACACCAATCGTTTTAGGAAATTGGAGGGGTGTTAATAAAGGCGAAAAACTAATTCCCCTACTTAAATCCCAGTTATCAGACTACACATTTGAACGACTGAATGTTTATCCTAAAAACAATGATTATCATGATTTCAACAAGCGAAAACAAGATAGTTATTTAAAATCAGATATATTTTTACAAATATCTAACAGTGAAGGCAATTCATATGCTACACTAGATGCTTTAATATGTGGTATTCCTGTCGTAGCTTCAGATGTAGGTTTATTTTATGGTGATATACCAGATGATTGTTTTGTTAAAATGGATCATACAAAACATAACAACCCTGAATATGTGAAAGAAAAACTGGAATATGCTTGGTCTCATAAAGAAGAACTGGGAAGAAAAGGACGTGAATGGTATTTGAAACACTGTAATTTCAAGGATTGGATAAAAAAAACGCAAAAAGTTGTATTGTCTTCATTTAATTAAAAAATTAAAAAATTTAAAATTTAAAATTTTAAAACAGTTTCCAATTGTTGAGTCATCAATTCTCTACTATTTCCTTGGAAATGGACGTTTATTGTATCTAAACTTTGATTTTTGACTATATCAAAAATCATATTTTTACCATCTTCGGTATGTTCTATGTTTAGTAGAACACCTTTCATTTTATACTGCTCTTTACTATCAGCCCCTTCGGAATTCATAATTCCATTCATAAAAACAGTTTTATTTTCGCAAGGAACTAATAAATTCTGGACCTCAATAATACCTTTAGCATAAAGTAAATAAAGAAGTGTTCCAACACAAACACCTCCATTCATATAATCCCCTTTATCTTTGTCATAATGCATATCTATCTTTTCATCAATAAGATTTTTTTTGTCTTTTGTTATATAAATTCCTTCATAAAGATCAGTGAAAGCACAACACAATTCATTACTTATCAATGCACTATTGATATTTGCATTCATTCGCATAGCAGGATTTATTGGAATACAGAATGCATTATCTTTTTCAAATAAATAATTGCAACTTCCAATTGTCTTTAATAAAACTGTATTGCTAGTGATATGGAAAACTTTATCCAAGTTTAAATCTTCCATGAGTAATTTTAAAATAAATATTTTAAGATATCCAAACCATTCAATTTCAGAATTATTTGATGAATAATTTACAAAACACTCTTTATAGTGGTTAATATTTTTATCATCATAATACTTATGTATTGATACAAAAGTTACATTTTCATAATGATCACATAAGCTGCGTAAACTTTCATCACCAACAAGAATAATTGTATTATTTTTTCCAGTTATATCGAGATTGACTTTAAGATACTCAGTATAACCAGTATGAATAATAACAACAGGTATGTTTTGTTTATCTTCAACCATATCTAACTTAGTAGAATTAAAGGCATCCAAGTCCGTTTTACTCAACCAATAACAACCATTTTCTACTTTATCTTTATTATCATCAGGAATAACAAATTGGGTTCCATAATTATTTCTATGTTGAATCCAATAATCATTCTTTATCCATAGCTTTCCCATAATACCAAAAAATAATTGTAGTCCTCCACCAATATATAGAGCACTTTTATTTAATTTACTTTTTATATAATGAGATAAGGGTAACCCATAACCACCGCACCCAAGTAATGCAATATCAAAATCGAGTTTTTGAATTTCTTTACACATGACTAAAAATGTTTCATACCAATGACGATGACAGTGATTACCTGCAATAGTATTGAATGATTTATAAAAGATAAACTCTTGATTAGCATCAAATATATCATTATCACCAAATAATTTAAATCCAGATTCTCTCTGATTTTTCATTGTTTCAACAAACGGATGAACGATCAATATTTTTTTTCCAGCCAAATGTTTCGTCCAAGGGTCCAAACCATCACTCATCGCATAAAATGGTTCAAGAGACCGCGAATGAATTTTATTAAGTCCAAATTTTTCTGAAAAAAATATTTGCTGTTTTTTAATAATAGTATTATCACTAAAACACGCTAACCCTACAGAGTCTTTCAAAGCACCAACATAGTGTTTTACAAATAGTGAAATCAATTTATTTTCTTTACCACTTTCCAGATAAATACCTGCATTATTTGAGAGATTATCTACCAATGAATGCGATATCTTCAAATGGTGCATAGCATTATAAGAAACGATTGTTTCAGCACCAATACCCAACCGAGTAATTAGAAAAGGAGTGTTCTTTTGAAGTTGATTCACTATATACGCATTAGACTCTTTAATAGAAAGAATATGTGAACCATTCTCCTTAGGACTGTGTGATTGTATTTCCAAATATCCAGGCTTCAATGTTATCCAAGGAGGAGGTAAACGTTGTCGATTTTCTCCGCGTTCACCTGAAGCATGTTCGTGAATAATAACTATTTGGCGACATGGATTATATAATTGATAGCCATGATTTTTGAATTCTCTCAATAAAACATTATCCGATCCCCAAACATTTTGAGGGAAATTCAATTTGGCGATAACTTCTGATGCTACAGGTGATTTAAAAATAAACGCATCTTGGCTTCCAATAAACCCCTTAGAACTATTATAATGATCTATCAAAGGTGCCTCCATAGTGCCTTCATGTCGCGTTAAACCATATAACCTATTTTCCATATTTTCCAATAATCGCATATCAGAAATAGAATGTAACCAAATATCCGAGTTCATCACCATACATAATTCACCATTTAAATAATCATTAACGTAGTGTAAAAAGTCAGTATAAGTGGGTTGTAATCCAATGCGAACAATTTTCACTTTACCGTTCTCAAGATATGGTCTGTAGTGTTGAAGAATATACTCCAAATCTTCCTTTTTGTCTAAGAACAAATGAATTCTATTGATAATAGATTGTTTTATATTTTTGTCAAGAGATTCCATAATTTCACGCGCACGTATTTTATTACTCGAAATATAAAAAGATGTTATTGCATTAATTTTGATGTGAGATTCTTTCATATATATTTATATATAGCATATATTAAAATTTATATATATATATATTATAATATGATATCTGAATGTTTTATTATTGTTTCTAACACTGAGAAAGAAGAAATGGGTTCATTCATTGAAAATATAAAACTGATCTTCAATATTAAAAAAGTGACAATCATTCGCGAACTCTCATCAACCATTACAATAAAAGATATGATAGATAAGAAGTTAGTTCATTCTAATAACCCCAATATAGTAAACAATTCTATGAATAAATTGGTTAAATCATCACATGATAATAATTTTCTCTCTTTAGACAATATAAAACACTATATTCAACATATTGAGCTTTGGCAATACATTGTTGATAATAATCTTGATAACATTCTTGTTGTTGATTCAATGAGAGTCACAAATACAAGAGTCACAAATACAAGAGTCACAAATACAAGAGTCACAAATACAAGAGTGACAGAAAAACTAGCTGAACTCGAAAATCTCAATAAATGTTATGGTTATCTAGGATTGTGTGAAGAAACACAAAGTTCAATTTTAAATCATAAATGCAATGATACCTTCTTTTACACAAATTTAAAATGTAAAAATACCAGTAATGCATATATTATTAAAAAAGACATGTGCACTCTATTTTTAGATTACGCGTTTCCTATGAAAGCTCAAATAGATACATTTATCGGTGATATTTCTTGCGCCCATAAAAAGGGGTATTCACTAAAATTGCCTATATTCACGCATTCAAATAAACCAATACATTATGTAGATAAGAGAGTTCCTTCACAAGGAACTAAAAAAGGATCCATTCATACTGTTTGTATCATTGATGACAAAGATAGTGATGAAACATATGTTAAAAATATAAAAATACTGCAAAACATATGGAATAAAGAATCGCAACATGTTCTTACTGTAACTTCCGAAGCAGAGGCACTTGCAGTGACATCAAAATTAAAAAATAAAGTCGATATTAAAATCTGCACCCTTGTGATTGAAAGTTCCATTATTCCCAAAAAGGAACATATACAAAATATGACAAAAAATATTCCAGAATCAGCTCATTTTATTGGTCTAACAACCAAAAGAATAGAACATCCATTTGAATTTAATAATGAACTGCAATACGTTCATCCACATATGCCTAATTTCAAAGTGTATCTTCTAACCCCACATGGTGCAGAATTATTACTACGTATAAACTCAGTAAAAAATAGCAATAAAAATCTAATACTCAGCAGAGAAGGGTTTGCATTCGCTCATACTGTAGACGAATAAATAGAATAGATAGAATAGATAATAAAATAATCTTATCCCACCTTTATGTTGCGCTGATTGAATAATCGCATCATAAAATTATAATCTCCAGCTTTATCATTTGTTCCAGATTTACCGAATCCACCAAAAGGTTGTTGTCCCACCACAGAACCAGTAGATTTATCATTAATATAGAGATTACCACACGCCTCTTCTAAGACAGAACAAGCGTGGTCGATGAATTTTTGATTTCTACTAAAAACCGACCCTGTCAATTTATAGTCATTCTTTTCAGCACATTCAGAAAGTGCGAGATACGTAAATGCTTGAGGATATTTTTTCACAATGAGAATGGGTGCAAATAATTCCTTATTCATTAATGGATCACATAAATTAACATTATAAAGCGTCGGTTCAACATAATAACCATTTTCTTGATTAGATCTCCCACCCATAACTAATGTTAGATTATTACTGTTGCTAGCTTGTTTCAATGTAGCACATGCTCTATCAAAAGACTCTTTTCCTATGACACAATAATGTTTCTTTTCTATAGGATGATTAATATGATGATAAGTTCGTATTTTATCTACAAAATTATCATACATCGTATCAGGAACATATACGATCGAACATGCAGAACATTTTTGTCCTGAATAGCCATAGGCACTTTGATATGTTTTCTCTACAACCAAATCTATATCAGCAGTTTCCTCAACAAAATGAAAATTTTTACCACCAGTTTCGCCCATGATTCGTGGAAAATGTTGTTTATAATTGATTTTTCCTAAGATAGAGGTAAATGCATCTGTTGAACCCGTAAATAACAAACCACCACAGTTATTTCGAATCACAATATCTACATACTCTTCTGGTTTCATAATAACAAAGTGAAGAACTTCAGGTGGCACACCAGCCTCTAGACAAATTTCATAAAAGAGATAATTTGAGAGTAGACTTTTCTCACTCGGTTTCCAGAAAACTGTATTCCCGAAATAAAGGGGAGCAGTACTTAAATTAGCAGCAATTGCTGTGAAATTAAATGGTGTAATAGCAGCCACCCTTCCCAATAAGGGCAAATATTGCGAAAAATTATGATTCCCTACAGGTTGTTTCTGATGTATCTGTCTCGCATAATATATATTAAATCGCAAAAAATCCACCGTCTCTGCAATAGCATCAAGCTCTGCTTCCATAACATTTTTCCCCTGTCCTAGCATCGTAGCAGCCATCATTTTGTAATAGTATTTTCCTTCTACCAAAGATGCGATTTTTTCAAATATATCAAATCGTTTTTCTACATCCATGGAACTCCATATTTTTTTAGAATTTCTATTATATACCAGTTCTCCATGATGTTCTTTATCTAAATAATTATATTTGTAAATAAGTGGATTTTTATAGGATGGAGCATGATGTTCCAAAGTTTGATTATCACTAGTGTTACCACTTCCATAAATTTCTTTTCCATTGACAACAGATGGAATAATCTTAGGATGATGAATAAAGTTGTTTATCTCATGATTCAATGTTTTGTGACATAAATCCTTGTATTTCGCTACGTAGTTAACAGGCTTATAATTGGAATATCTTCCAAGACGATGGACCCAAGACATGATATAATTATAATAATGGTTCTATATTTATATCATCTATTATGTTAGTTTAATACCATATTGTATTACGTATTAAGTGGCTCTTCTGGATAATCGGGACAAATATCCATATACTGGTTATCATTTTCATCGATAATTTCCAATCCACCTGAGAACTGATAAACAGGATTAGGATTCAGTGTAGAATACCCATATCTCTCTAGATGTGCGTTCACTTCAGTAGGAGAATTTGGTTCATTATTTACTATAGTTCCATGACTATTGCTAGTATTTTCATTGCTATTATTTGCATTGCTATTATTTGCATTGCTATTATTTGCATTTTTTTTAATCATATATGCAGCAATACCTATAATTGCTAGTAATGTAATGACTCCTAAGACAATAAGCACAGTATCTCGAATACGCGCACCAGCATGATTATTACTATTATGATTATGATTTATTACTACTGATGGAACAGTTGTTTCTCTTATTTTTTCGCTGGTCGAAGTCGATGACGAAGTCGAGGTCGAAGTCGAGGTCGAAGTCGAAGTCGAAGTCGAGGTCGAAGTCGATGACGAAGTCGAGGTCGAGGTCGAGGTCGAAGTCGATGACGAAGTCGATGACGAAGTCGAGGTCGAAGTCGATGACGAAGTCGAGGTCGAAGTCGATGACGAAGTCGAAGTCGATGACGAAGTCGAAGTCGATGACGAAGTCGAGGTTGAAGTCGTATAAAGCTCCATACTTCTATTTTCAACTCTTTTAACTATAAAATAATCGGTTTTATCTGATTGACTATTGATATAACGAAAATCATCATAAAAATGGATACTCTTTTTACCATCAACTGATACTGCTTCACAAGTAGAATTACTACTACACTGTGCTATAATATCACGGATACACTGTCCCATCTTAAATTCTGTGTCGGTATCATTTTTATTTTTACATTCATTATAAGAATCAATAATTCTATCATTCCGTCCAAGCGCTCCCATTTTCACATCATAATCTGGATACATATTTTTTTTAATAGAATAAACACATCCATCATAACATTTATTTTTCTCAGAATTACTAGAATTACTATCACACGAGCAACTTCCTGTTTTTTGCCATAATTCACAACCTGAAAAACATGAATCAATGCTATCAAAATTGGTATAACTATACAAACAATAAATATAGCAATCATACCAATAATGACAATCTTTAACAAAGAGCACGTCATCTATTTGTGGAACAGTGGTATAAGCAGAATATGGCGGCGAATAATAATAGGAAGAAGTGGTGGTTTCAACGGAAATAATATTCCGGACTTCTTCACTAGTAGAATTGTCATTTAAAAAATCTAATTTTACATATCCTACAATCTCATTATCGATACTATCTGTGAGATTAAATCTGTGATGTGTATCATTCAAAATACCAATATCAGTATAATCAATATTATTATGACTCACACTGACCTTAGCATAGGTAGAAGAATTTACAAAAGTATGGATAATCAATTCTGCACCCCAACCTTTTTTAACAACTTCATTTAGAAATGCTAAGACAATTCCATATCCTGGTTTAAAAGAAACAAATTTATCAAGGGTATTACCTAATAAAAAATATGTTGGAACATCAGGCAATAGTATTTTATTCTCAGTTGTTTTATTAACAACAATGCCTCCAGAAAATACCACCTGAGTAGGATGCCCTTCATGATAATAGCGAACCACACTATCGACAAAATTGTCCTTATCAATTGATCCAATGATACTATCACCCCAAGCACCAGGCCAAACCTGGAAACACTGGTCGTCGTGTATTTCACGCACTAAATAATTTCCACTAGAAATATTGGTAAAATAAAATTGACCGTCAGGTTCAGTCATATTATACGGCTCATTTTCATCCTCGTCCCACTCTCCATTATGATTTAGATCTAAATATATGGTGTGTCTAGTATGATCCCTGAATTCATCTTCATATTTTAATGTTTTATGATAATAACCATAAATAGTATGTTTATCTCTAAAATCATAACTCGTGTATTTTGTAAAACTGACACTCGTTATATTTGTTTGCTCTGCTCTTCCTAAATTATCAAGCAATACACAGTTTTCTTCCACATCTTTAAATTCAACAATTCCTAAACATTCGCTATTTCCAGAGCAGTGTTCTTTACAATCCGTAAAAGAAGAATAACTTCCTATATGATGTTCTGTATCAAAAAATGATGAAAAAACGAGTGATTCCTTTCCTCCATAAGATCCCGAATAATAACTGGGGTTATAATGAACTCTTTTTACATCATTTTCAATATCACTCATTGTTATTCCAAGCAACGATAATAACCAAATAAAACGCATCAAATGTATACCCATAGAGTTATATTTTATTGGTCCATCTTTTTAATAAGAAAATAACGCTTATAGAGTTTTTTTCCAGACTTATCATAACCATTTGCTTTTCTGATTGGTTCCATCTTATAAAATTTTACTTTTAGCAACTGACGAACTATATTAATAAGCGGAAATTTTTGCTTACTGTCTGCATTTTCTTGGAGCGATGTCATTAATGACGAACTGAAATACTGTTTAAGTTCGGCAACATTTTCTTTAACGCGTTTGTAAACATCATCATTTAATAGAAGATCACGCTCTAAATAAGTGCCATCTATGTTTTCTAAATCATGAATACCAAATTCGCCTAATATTTTGCAATAGAGATTATCCATATTTATTCATACCAAAGATATGAATAAATATTATATTACTAAATACGAGTAAATACCTAGCAGCAGCACCATTTAATAATACAGATCAATCCAACAACAACAGCCGCACCGATAAGACCAATGATAAGTGTTTCCTCTTGTTCTTCGCTCAACATTTTATACATTCTAAGAGATAATTTGTTTTATTATTCTAACTCATATATATCAATGTAGTAATGTGGCAACATCTTTAGCCCATCCTAATGGTGATGGTTTGGCAAAACAATATTCCCATACATAAACACCACCAAAACGCGAAGAATAGGACTCAACACACTTTTTGATTTCAGCATCATTTTTTTCTCCAGCCATTGAACCCATCACAATCATCTCTGGTAAATACCCATTTTTTACTATATTTTGATAAGCAGTAAATGAAAAATCAGAATAAAATTGCACGTTGAAATAATCTATACATTTTCCCTCTGGCGATTGAATCAAATCCTTATAACTCCATCCTCCCATACCAGGTTCATCGTTTTCTAATGATGCCTGTATAGGTGCCATTGATAGTGAAATTTTATGACCGAACTCTTCCTTAAGAGAACGTATCAGTAATTTGACATCATCTAAAGAACATTCTTCCTCAATATCCAAATCTACACCAGTTATACAAGATTTAGAGCGCAATAATTCGGACAAAAATGAATAATATAATTCAAAATTAGAAAAAAGAGTGCTATATCCGCCTCCAGCACCCCCTATCATAAGAGTAATATTTATGCCTAATTTTTCAGCCATAGCAAGTTCTTTCCATACTGTATTAAATGTAGAACTATAGGGTGGTTCATTGTTTAAATGAATGTAGGGTTTATTGTTTTTATCTAGACCGAAATGAATAGACGAAAGATGGATATCAGTAACAGGTGAGTTTTTAATAAGAATGGGTTTAAGGGATGTAAATGTTTGATAATAGACGAGAACCTTAGGATTTTTATTCATACTCATGGTATATAGTATATATCTTTAATCTTAGATATCTTTAATCTTAGATATCTTTAATCTTAGATATCTTTAATCATCATCAGTTATTTTAGGTGCAAGATAGAAGACTAGTTTAATAGTGTCATTATTCTCTTCTTGATCTAAATCCATACCGTTTTTGAGTTTTTCAGTTAATTCATTAACATCAGTATCAGCACCATCAACACCATTAGCATCATTAGCATCATTAGCATCATTAGCATCAGCACCATCAACACCACTATTGTCATCCATAACATATTCAAACTTCATAGGATAAGCTTCTTTAAACCCGAGTGCCACATTGTCTGATACCTTCAAGAATTTGCAAAAGATATTGAAATGCTTAATACTGAAATCCAATGTTAAAGAAAGTTCCTCAGCAATCGCAAATTCGGTAATATGTTCACAATTCTCATCAAATAGTGTCACCTTAAGTTCTCCATCATTACCTTTCGAACGAAGATAAATTTCGTCTTCGCTGCAATGAATCGTCAAAGTTTCATTAAATAATGAAAGTTGTTCGTTTGTTGCATGAAGTGCTTTACTTCCAATACCGAACTCTGCATCATATTCTACTTCTGGAATAGTAAGTTGGTCGTGATCAACTTCAATAAATGGAAGCATAAATTCCTTTGGAAATTGTTGATTCTTTCCATTCTTTGCAATAGATGAAAATCGTAAAATAATATGATCTGATTTACCGAAAAATTCAATAACCATAAACTGTGATGGTTGTCGTGTGTGTAGAACCTTCGAGAGAATTTCTGTAGACACACTAAACACTGGTGCATCATTTCCCTCGTCCCATTCGTAATCATCAAACCAATCACCACCAATATGAAGTTCATAAATTGAACAATGATCGCCGCTCATTCCTTGACTATAAACACCATTATTTGAGAAGTTAAGAGTAAAGTATTCCGAGATATGTTTGAAATTACCTACAATATCACAGAAAGTTTGGAGTTTGGGTCCACTAAGAAGAAGCTTCATACTGTCTCTTAATAAAAGAAAGTATGAATTATCTATATCAATTTTTATACTTATTGAAGATTAAACGTAACATTGGATGTTGCCTTTTTATCACTTCCTACATTCTCATCTGTAATTTTCATAATTTTTGTAGATTTTGTAGATTTTTTTTCACTTTCAACAGCACCATCTGCAGTTACAGCACCACCATCTGCAGTTACAGCATCACCATCTGCAGTTACAGCATCACCATCTGCAGTTACAGCATCACCATCTGCAGTTACAGCACCACCTGCAGTTACAGCACCACCACCTGCAGCTACAGCACCACCACCTGCAGCTACAACACCATCATCGATATCAACTACCTCAGCACTCACTACATTTTTATCTAACATTTTTTTAGCAACATTTTTTTCTATCTGTGATTCAACCAAATCGTTATAATTATCATTATAATGACGAAGAATTTGATTATTAACAGTAATCTGTGTTGTCTGAATATCAACTAAAAAATTATTCATTTGTGTATATTTTGTATTCATCTCAGTAATATCAGAACTAATAGATTGGAATGTAGAATCAACATCTTTAGAACGAGTAATAATATTTTTTTTAATTTCATCAATTTTTGTAACTAGTTCTGCAATTTTATCATTTTGTTTTTCTACAACATCATTCAATCGTTCTATAGTTTCATTTGTCTTTGCATGTTCGGCTGATACATGTTCGGCTGAAGCATGCTGTGCGGATGCATATTCGGATGATGCATCTTCAGATTCTTTTTTTAAGTCTAAAACACTCATTGTATTATTTGTTTTTTGTTCTTTAACAATATTCTCTAAATAATTCATTCGAGTCCACATCATTCTAAAAACCTCCTCAATAGGCATTTGTCCTCGAGGAAGAGGAGGACTATTATCTAAATTACCTCCAGGAGCTCCAGTCACTCCAGTGACTCCAGTGACTCCAGTAGCACCAGTTGCTCCACCAGCCATATTAGTATTAGACAAGCGTTCCATATCTCTATAAAAATAGAGAGGTGTTTTTAAATTTCTTATTTACGCATTTTCATATTAATTTTAGAATGATATTGATAATCAGATATTTCGAAATCGTCTATTTTAATTGAATCTACATCTTCTAATGTTTTTTTTATGATAAGTTTAGGGAAGGGTAGTGGTTCTCGTGTCATTTGTTCTTGTAAACTCTCTAAATGGTCGTCATAAATATGAGCGTTTGACAAAAAATAGACAAATTCAGTTGCCTCTAATCCACAAATCGATGCAATGATATGAGTCAATACTGAGTATGATGCAATATTGAATGGAACCCCTAATCCAACATCTCCACTACGCTGATATAAACAACACGATAATTGGTTGCCATTAACCACATTAAATTGACACAAAACATGACACGGTGGTAACGCCATTTCATTCAACTGACAAGGATTCCATGCACTCATAACGAGACGTCGCGAAGTGCGAGTTTCTGGATTTTTCAATTGTTCTATAATATACTGTATTTGGTCCACTCCTTCACCACTATAATCCCTATGACAATCGGTATATTTAGCATTAAAGTGTCGCCATTGATGACCGTAAACGGGACCTAAATCATCTTCTTCTAAATGAGATAAACCACGTGAATCCAAAAAATCGCGTGACCCATTCTCGTCCCAGATATGGACGTTTTGTTCTTTAAGCGATTTATTATTGGTGCTTCCCTTCAAGAACCACAATAATTCCTTGAGGCACGTTTTCCAGGCCAGTTTTTTAGTGGTCAGAAAAGGGATAGTGTTTTCACGCAACGAAAACCGCATTGATGCACCTATATAAACTCTTACTTTTCCATTACGTCCATTCTCGTCGCTTCCCTTGTCGAGAATCGTTCTAATCAAATCCAAATATTGATGTTCTTCGTGTGCCATCTACTATATATCCATTAATTCAAATAATATCTTTATTTTATTTCTCTCTATACTTCAAATGGATAGTGATACAATGGTTGTTGAAAGCGATTTGAAAAAATCCTCATTCATCGAACACCTTTTTAATTTTGACGATGATTCTAAAAATGAAATGCTAAATATCCTTCAGTATATGGTATTAGCATTTATCCCTGTTATTCTTTTAAATAAGGGAGTTTCCAAAATTATTCCTCCTGTCGATGAGGCTAATTCAAGTTGGGTGTTGAGCGCCGAAATTTTAGGACAAGCATCCCTTATCTTTTTAGGAATGCTGTTAATTCACAGATTTGTCACATATTTCCCTACCTATAGCAAGATACCCTATGCACGGTTACACGTAACCAATACTATTATCGTATTCTTGGTAATTGTTGCCAGTTTCCAAACCCGCATCGGAGAGAAAACCAATATTCTTATAGATCGATTTTTTGATTTGATCGAAGGACGCACGTCATTGGGAGAACAAAATAAACAAGAATCAAAACAGCCATCTTCACAGCAGCAAATGCAACAGTCGCAACAATTACAACAAATGCCGCAACATATGCCAAGTCGTGCGGATATGACTCATAGCGGAACCACCTCTATTTCACAGCTTCAAATAAATGAGGCAGGACAAGGTTCAAATTCGGCACCCGATTTCAATTCCATGTTTAGTGGACCCACTAATCCAATGGTAAACGCACAGACACCAGGTAGTTCGTTGTCAATGAACCAAGGCACATTCCAGGAACCAATGGCAGCCAACGAATTCGGTCCAGGATTGAACGCATATTAATATAAGAAATTTTTTCATTCTATTGAGGATTTTTTTCTATCCTTAAGGTATAACTGACAAGCATGGGATGTGGCCCTGGACCTATCATTCTTAACGGAAATTTTATTTATTATGCTGTAGATAAACCAACACAAGAAAGTGACTTACCCATTGTTAATGAAGAAGGTAGTTTTCTTAAGAACACATTTGTTGTTGAGTCATCTGGTAATGGGAACTATCCGTATAAAGTAACCATTAGCTTTGAGTTTAATGCCTGCACCACAAGCCTTAAAGACGGCGCTATCTTCCAAAAAAATACAGATATTGTTATTGTAGACTACGATGGTATTCCGTTGGCGCGTACAGGAGGCTCGGGGAGGCAATGGCAAGGATTTGAGGGAAAAATTCAAACAACCGCGGGTGTACCGACTATTTTAGAAGGGACCGATTTATCGTATGCCTTTAAAAATGTGAAGCTCGCTTCGAAAGATTTTGGTAATTTAGCAAACCTGGATACCAGCAATGTGACAAATATGAAAGGAATGTTTAATTTAGCAGAAAACTTTAATCAGGATATAAGCAACTGGAATATGGTAAATGTAACAGACACAAGCGAGATGTTTAGCGGATTTGACAATGAAGAAACTGGATTTACTGCTGTTGAGATGACCTTCAATCAGCCCCTGGACTCCTGGAACACGGCCAATGTGAGAGATATGAGGGATATGTTTTATAGAACACCCTTCAATCAGCCCCTAAACTCCTGGAACACAGCCAATGTGACAGCTATGAGGGCTATGTTTTATCGTGCAGATAAATTCAACCAGCCCCTAAACTCCTGGAACACCTCCAATGTCACAACTATGGATGCTATGTTTGTTGATGCAACTAAGTTCAACCAGCCCCTGGACTCCTGGAACACAGCCAATGTTACAAATATGAGCGTTATGTTTTATGGTGCAGAGTCCTTCAACCAGCCCCTGGACTCCTGGAACACAGCCAATGCGAGAGATATGGGGGTTATGTTTAATAATGCAACTAAATTCAACCAACTCCTGGACTCCTGGAACACAGTCAATGTGATAAATATGTTTAATATGTTTAGTCTTGCAACTTCTTTCAACCAGCCCCTGAACTCCTGGAACACAGCCAATGCGAGAGATATGGGGGCTATGTTTTATATAACACCCTTCAACCAGCCCCTAAACTCCTGGAACACCTCCAATGTGAGAGCTATGGATTTTATGTTTGATGGTGCAGAGTCCTTCAACCAACCCCTGCACTCCTGGAACACAGTCAATGCGACAACTATGGAGTATATGTTTAGTGTTGCAACATCCTTTAACCAGGATATTTCTACGTGGAACGTCGAAGCCGTTGAGTCTATGCAAAATATGTTTAATGGTGCAAGTAAATTCAACTGTTTGGATACAATTCCTCCTGGAGGACCTAATGGAAACATTCGAAAATGGAAAGTAAATCCACAATTACAAACTGATGGTGTTAATGCTATGTTTGCAAATTCGAAAGCAATGAATGATACATATAATGGTGTTGATGGTTATAATGCTGTTACTGGTACTCCAACCATTGTAGATTTTTTCGGTCAACCATAATTAATCAAAAAATAAAATCATACAGATAGATGATTATATTTTTTTTGAATTACATAAAGTAGATGAGTATGATTAATTGTCTATTATTTAGAACACTATTAAATAATTCCTATTAACACCACGCGACTTCATTCTTGCGCTGGTCGTGAATATCATCATTCTTAAATGCTAATGTTACATGAAAATCCTTTGGTTCCAATCCCAATGATTTACGGAATTCTTGCGCCTCTTCCCACTCAATCACCATAAAGATTGCTTCCTTGTTTGAATCAGTATCAATCAGACGACCTACACCCTTTACAGTGGGTTCCCCATCAATGAATATTGTTTTGGGATTTTTTCCAGAAGGAGTCTTCATAAATTTTGTCTTCTTCATTTCAGACGGACTTATAATTGTCGCGTAAAAGTCATTCATTCCACGCGAAAGTTCAAAATACAAACGTTTTATCTCTAGTTCATCAACTTCTCTGCGTATCCGCTCGTTCTCAAGATACATTTTTCCACATTGTGAAAGAGCTGGCGATCTGAACTTTAGCGTCATAGAGTCGATATCAAAACCCATCTTATTCGAATGATCTGGTTGTGGAATGTAATCCAACCATTTTTGAATGGATTCTGCTGGTGTTTCTGATGTAAGCTTTACATTTGTATGAGCGATGAATGAGTTTTCTGCTGCCATGATAGTTTTAGCAATGACTTCCTGTTTGATAATTT
>Ga0208547_1000628_pt1 | contig 20228 bp, 33 predicted proteins | sample DEB08_DNA_5_FD_185501 | JGI IMG/M metagenome (GOLD analysis project Ga0208547, IMG submission 185501) | Aqueous microbial communities from the Delaware River and Bay under freshwater to marine salinity gradient to study organic matter... | ecosystem: Environmental > Aquatic > Marine > Coastal ...
CGTGTACACGTTCCCTGCGGTACAGAAACATCCCACGACCGGAGATCCCGTGCTCAGGATTTCACCAACTCAAGGCACATTCGGCGGTGGACGCCTCCTTCACACAGTGAACGGCGAGGAACCAACCGAGCAAGACCACGAAACGTTCACAGAAATACGAAAATTTGTTTCTGACCAGACGTTTGGCGGCGAAACCGAACCGTTCTGGTGGTCATGGAAAACCGGAGATTTCCTTATCGTTGACTTGCACCGTTCAGTTCATGCTGTGAAAGCCGGGTTTCAGCCACAAAACCGCAAATTCGAAGGAATTTGGTGTCACGAATCCCACGATCAACTCGGTGAAGAACCCCAATGGGAGATTGACGATTGGGACGTCATCAAAGACGACCCGTGCTATCACAGAAGGTGAAGGTTGTTCCAGCCGTTTTCGTCAACAGTGAAGTTCAGGGTTCCCGCACGAGTCTTCACCCCGTAAGCGTCTTGGAAGTACTCTCCCACTGACGTAAGCGACGGGCAGATCAGAACCGCTCTACCTTCCTGCTCTTTCACGTTGAGGTGATGGTAGTGGCCGGTAACCAGAATGTCGGCATCCGCCACACCTTCATGGGCTCGGCCCATCGACTGGTCTTTCCACCAGTTCCACACTGCTTGCCCGGCGTTAGCGCCCGGCTTCGAGAGGTGTCCGTGCGTAAACGCAATCACCTTCCCCGATAGATTTATCGAAAGGGAGAGTTTTTCCAGCGGAAGTTTGAAACCGACGTGCCCATACACGTCAGGGTTCATGGAAAAAGTTTCCGCCAACTGCTCAAAGATGGCGACGTCATCGTTGTCGCCTGTGGTTGTGAATGCCTTTCCCTGTAGACCACGGTTTTCCCCGTGGTTCCCTCCGATCGCAAGTACTGTGACCTTGTCCACGATGGGGCTGACGGCCATGATGATGTCGCGGATCCCTCGCCGTACCAGTTTGATCTGCTCACGCCGGTCGGCTTCGATCCGGTACTGCTGACCGGGATAGTGACCGCACGTTCCCTCAACCAGATCACCCAGACCAGCAATAACGACATGGCCGATAGGATTCCCGCCACGGCGTAGATCAGCAATCCGATTAGGGATTGACTCGACCAGATCAGCGATCTTTTGTGCTTGTAATTCAATGCCACCCCCGTCACGGTTGCCTGTTTGCCAGTCTGAAAGCGCAACGACAAAATTCGAGTCACCCTTTGGGGGTGCTTTTTTGGGCTTTTTCGCCTTCAGAACGGCCTGATATACATCCTCCGGAATGACCGGATTTCCAGTGTCGGAAACCTTCTTTCGGATCTCCGCTTTGAACGAATAACAGATGGTGCTATACGCCTCTTCGCCCGGCGCATCACGTTTCCAGCCATCAAACGACGTCCATCTGATCGTGTCGCCAACAATTTCGTACACGTTCGGGTCAAGACCTCGTGAAGCAAGAAGGTCATCCCAGTCGGCGTTCGGGTCGAACGACGGGTCGGTAGTGATCTCGCCTTTCGTGCCATCCCACACGACGCCGGGTTCCCACCCGTTCGGCATGTTTCGTGTCTTCACGGAATCCTTGTGTTCTGCTTGGCCTTCGATAGCGGCAAGACGTTTCCTGAGTCGTTCGTTCACTTGATGAACCTCTCCCAATCGCATTTGCATTTATCGGTCTTCATGCATTCCCGGGCATCCTGTAAAGATTCCCGGCCACACGAAATGTTCTCTTCCCGCAACGCGGCGTAGAGGGCGCGAATTGACACGTTCGGATTCGACAAGGCTTCGAACACGAGCCGCTGATCTTCGGGCTCGCCAGATCTCAAAACCGTCCGGTAAGCCGGACAAACGTCCGTAACCTGTGCGCTGTCTTCAATTGCAGACAGCCTTTCGCGCAATCCCATGGTAACCTCCAAGTATGTTCGTGCGACTTCGGACACATTACTACATACCTGATAGGCATGGCGCGGATGCCAGATGAATTGACATCCGCAGCGTTGCGTGCTGCCCTCGCGGAAGCGTTGGGTGATCAGCACGATTCCGAAACCGTTGAGACGTTGATGCGCACTCTCGACGAGAAAAGGCTGTTCAGGTACCACAAGGATGAGCCGGTCGCCCTGCTGTCGACACCCGGGCGAGTGTTGATGTCGATCATGCAAGATCCGACAATGACTCAGCGTGCAATTGCTGTGTACATCGGGTGCTCGGAAACACTCGTCGACAAAACCGTAAAATCTTTAGTAAAAGCGGGTCTTGTTACAAAAACAAAGGTCAACCGGCAAAACGTGTATCAGATCCATCCGGAGAAAATTGGCGAACACAGCGATACCGAGCACCTCCGGGATGCGTTCGAACTTTTGGATTTGTTGAAAAAACCGACAATTTCTACTCCGCCGCCAGAGCCGCCAAAGGTTGTTTTGTCGCCGCGACGTCGCCCTTCCACGACTGAAGAACCTTTTTAATTTACGGAAAGTTGCAGGTCGGGGGCCGTTTTCCTATCCTTCAACCAATGATGAACCAGACCGGTCGACTTCCATTTATCTACAATTCAGCAAGTCATGCGTTCCTTCTCGTAGCGGCGAGCAGAACAAATGCCGTCGGTTATGTCACAGCCTCGGACGGGGTGCACATCTTGCACCGTTTTGAAAGAGAGTCGCGAGTTCGTGAAACGGCACGACACCTCGTTTCGCACGGACTTCTGGAAGAAACCGGCGACGACGAGTGGGCCATCACGATCGAAGGCCGTTTTGCTTTGCAGCGAATGGCTACCCGTGCAGCAAAAAAGTCGGAAACTGGCCGGGTGCTGCGTTATCGGGTTTAAGCCCGCGACGACATCCAAGCGTAAAAAACGTCGTCTTTGACTGGCACAAACCAGAGTTGCGACACCTCAAGATCGTAGGTGTCGCCAACGAGAGCCCAACAGATTTCCAGCGTTTCTTCGGGTGCACAGACTCCGATGTTGCACTCGAACCCGTATCGCTCGACAAAGTATTTGACTACGCAACCATGTCTGGTGATGCACGGCCCGTCTCCCGGACAGTTGACCTGCAAAATGTCGAGATCGGTTTTGTTGATCTGAAGGGTCAAGGTGTGACCGTCGTTGTTCCACGCGAGGTCGAACTGGGACGATGTCATGCTCATAGGCTTTACCTTAGTAGATAGATTTATGACTTACAAGGGTTTTTGTACAGGGCGGCGAACGCCGCGAACACTTATATTTTACACCACATAACGTCGGGGGTCACGACATGATTGACCAGTTCTGACCGTCCGGACGGATTAATCCGGCATGAGGAAAAAACCTCATAGAAACGGAGAAATCATGAATATCGAACGTGGAATCAAAGACATCAAAAGAGCGGAACGTCTTCTCAAGACGATCGGCGAAGCCATTGAGGAGTTCGAGTGCGCCATCGCACCTGATGAGTGGACAGCGGACCGTATTTATGCCCTCAGCAAACTAGACGAGGCAGAGAAATTGGCGTGGACCGAATGGCTCGCGGCCCAATTGCGTCTTCACAATATGAAAAAGTGACAATCAGTCGTCTTTCTTGGTACCTTTGGCGCCAAAGTACCCGCCGATAATGCCGATGACACCACCAAGAGCAGTCTGCACGAGGGTCATCACATCGGAAGAAACATCAACTGGTTCACCAGTCTCAAACGTCTCAAAAGACGCTACGACGTAATCGCCGACGATAGCAAGCATGATGCAACCCATCACACCGATCGCCAGCACCAACATGATCCGATCTTTAATGTCTTTCATTTTGTCCCCGGCTTCTTGGTAGGTGCGGCGTTGAACACTTGGTTCACTTCGTCTTTGTCGAGTTCACCGTCGTTGAGGAACGCGCGCGCTAAACCCTCGACGACAGTCGCTACACCGGCAAGGCCTGCGACTGCCATAGATTGCATAATCGATATTCCGGCTATCGCGCCAGCGCCGATCACACTTAGCGCAGAAGCCACAAATACTGCAACGATCCTCCACAGGATGTTGACCAACATGTCCATTTTCATACTGATCCCCCCAGACCAGCAGACGCCAAATCCTTTTAATCAAATGATCCTTTGGCGTGCTCATTGATGTGATTGTCCAATTTTTCTTCTGCTCGCTGAACGGACTCCTCCACCCGATCAATCGACCTTCCGAGACTTTTACCCATCATGTCAAGTTTCGTTGACACAACACCATGGTCGCGTTTATTCTCGCGACGGCTCTTTTCAGTGAGAGCAACTGCGACTGCGCTTAGTGCCCCAATTGCAGCGACAATAATTTCGACCATCATTGCCGATCACCCGAACATGCATGCCCATGTTTTTGGACCGACGACACCGTCGCTTGGCCCGCAACACTTGGCATTGATCTTCTGCCACGCCTTGACGCGACGCTCCGTGGCGGGCCCGAAATCACCGTCCGGCTTGGCCATAACAACAGTCTGAACCAGTTTCACGTCATCACCCTTCGAACCCTTCTTGAGTGGGCTTCCCGGGTAAGTGGGAGCAGGAGAGTTTTCCGGCTCGGCACCTTCAGCGGGCGGGTTTGATTCGTGATCGCAAGATTCTTTGGCGTGGGCTGCTGAACCCGGACCCCAAATGGCATCCACATGCAGGTCATGCTTGGCTTGCCATTCACGGAGCGCTTCAGCGGTTTTCGGCCCGAAATCACCATCGACAGGCTCAGCGCCAACAACTTTCTGCATTTCTTTTACTTCGTCACCTTTGGAACCTTGAGTCAACCAAGGCGATTTCCCAGCAGGCGCTTTAGGGGCGGGCTGAGCGGCGGATGGCTTAACTTCCTTCGGCGGGTCGCCAAGAAGTTGCTTCATTGTGTCAATGTAATACTGGGCATCGTCCGCTTTGGCATTCGAAATCTCGAAGTGCACCCAATCTCCGCCGGGCACACCAGAGAACGCCTTCTTCGAGTACACCTGCCACGCATCACGGTCGCACTTGTATCCGCGACCGAACGGAGCCGGGTAGTAGTCGAAGACAGCCTCGATGTGGAGGGCGTCGGCGTTGGCAACGAGAAAGTCCATCAACTTGCACGCTGCTTCGTAGTTGCCGGGCCCACGATGAGGGGCCCCACGCCAAGAAAGGTCAGCCGCACGCCCTGTAGCGTGTACGCTATAAGAGGATTTCCCTCTTTTCTTTCTTACACCAAACGATCCATTATTCCAAAGCCCGAAATGGGCCTCAAGAAGATCAATCAGGGTTTCTGTACCGGCTCGTTTACCGCCAGCAATGACATCAAAACCTGTATAAGGGCGCTTAGACATAGAAGAACCTCACTTCTTGTGTTCCCCCATTATCGCATATAAGCACTACGCCAGTCAGTCATCTCCAGTAAAAACAACACCGATCATGTGTAAAACCAGAGATGCACCACTGATCCAAAGACCCCATTTCAAAGTGTCCCCAGACAGCGTAATCAGGACAAGACCCGTGCCGCCCAAAGTCCAAGAAAGCGCAAATATTTCATTTCTTAACCGTTTAAACATTGGCCCCCCTCAGGGTTTGCGCTTTCGATCTGATCCCCCATCACCGCCAGAAGAACCCCCCGATCCTCCGCCTGAAGGCGCACCCCCGCCAGAGGGCGCAGCCGGTGAAGGCGCGGCAACCGGAACAGCCATAACGACCGCAGTTGCTGCAACAATTATACGCCTTTCGGCAACAGTCACCGTGGAACCAGCCGGCACATAATCGTCTGTTGCGCCGTCAAAAATGTTCACTTCGGCCTCAAAAACCTCTTTTACTTCGTCCTCCTGCTCGCTAAGAGCAGCAGCGATCTGGCCAATCTGGTTGTCGTCCAATGTGTCGAAATTCTCGTTTGACACCATCGCTGTGACGTATTCAACCGTTACGGTTTCTTCGGCAACGACTTTGAACACTTCACCCGCAAGTTGGTCGTCCTCGATTGATTCTGTGACCGCTGCGGCTTTTGCAATTTTTTGTGGATTTTCGCTGACCGTTTCTGGTTGACGTACCGGATTCGTTGTGGTTGTTGTGGTTCTGGGGATGGTTGTTGTTGGTGCAACGGTCACCTCCGTTGTGGTTGTTGTACTAGCGATGGTTGTCGAAGTAGTTGTTCCAACGGTTGTAGTAGTCGTTCCACTCGGCACCGAAGTTGTGGTCGTCGGAGCGACTGTTGTTGTGGTCGGCGGGATCGTCGTGACAACTGTTGTTGTCGTCGGCGCAACTGTTGTCGTGGTACTTGACGTAGTTGTCGTCGGTGGCAAGGTTGTCGTAGTAGTCGTCGTCGTTGTTGCCGGTGGCGGCGGTGGCGGCGGGGGCAGAGTTGATGTGGTGGTTGTCGTGGTGGTGCTCGTAGTTGGGGGCACCGTAGTGGTCGAAGTAGTTGTTGATGGCGGCACCTCCGTGGTGGTCGTCGTTGTTGTTGTTGAAGTCGTTGTTGTCGTTGCCCATGATGCTTCCTCGTCAAAAACGGTTACCTCGACCGTATTCCCTATGGCACAATCGTTTTCGGAGCCGCATGACAACACCCTCAGATACCACGTGCCGTCAGGGATCGCGGAATAAGGAATAGTGATGGAATTGCTGCTCGTGGTATTTGTCTCAAACGATTCCTCGGATTGTGACTGGTTGTACGCAACGCGGAAATAACTCGGGTCAACGAAACCGTCCGATGAGGGCGTCCACGACACATCAACTCCGGAACCAAAAACTTGGCTGACTGTCGTGCCTTCCACGACATCCGGCATGTTCATGATCGTCACGGATGACACAGGAGTCCACGACGAGTACTTCGCATTTGTGTCATTGTCGGACCGGATCATCACGTTGAACAGGCCGTGGGCCTCGTTGAACAGGCTCTCCAGATACGAGGCGTTGAACGTGTATTGGGTGTTGAGGGCGTTCTCGTCGCCGACGTTTCCGGTTGCCACTCCGTACGGCCCAGCGTTCCCCTCGTCGTTCAGACCGAAACCGATGGCGTAACGCTCGGGGTCAACGTTCCCGTCTGTTGGCGCATCCCAGTCGGCGGTAACGGTTCCGTTGGAGTAGTCGACAGTCAGGGCGAGGTTTGTTGGTGCCCCAATGGTTTGCGGAACAGTCGTTGTGGTCGTAGTAGTTGTGGTCGTGGTGGTCGGCGTTCCACCAATCAACTCAACATCTGTGATGACCAGTTCATAGTCAGGTCCGTCGAATCCCAACCCGCGTTGATTGCAGCAATACCCTGCCCGAATCAGATAATCCCCGGCGTTCAGGTTCGCAACAATTTTTGACGACACACACTGATCAGTTGAGTTGTGGTTGCCGTCATCATCTTGGGTGATCAGCGTCCCAGCCGTTTCAGGCCCATCGTCGTACAACCACAGGTACGGGTCGGCTCCACCCTCGTTGCAGGCTCGATTAGAGTTTCCGTAGATATATACGGTTTTCGCCTCGGTAAGACTGAATGTCCATTCGGATTCTTCAGTAACCGTGTACGAGGCGGCGTTTACAGCGTTTGGCGCAACAAAAGCAAAGATTGCGGTGAGCCAAAAAATCCAACTTCCGCGTCGTCGAGCATAGGCGCGACGCATCAAATCAGCCTGTTAGGGCCTTCAAGTTTATTGACAAGTTGCATCAAACGACCAATAAGGTTGGTCAAAAGATCATAAACATGTCGGGAAGGATCCGTTTCAGGAATATACGAATCGCTCTCTTCATCAGACCAAAGAATAGGGAGATCCGCAATATTCTCGACCGATTCGAAATCAATTCCGAGAGAAGCCGACAACTTGATGATTTCGCCTTCGATTTCCTGACGTGTTCTAATCAGAATTCGACGTTTTTCATCGTCACTGAGAGAAATTGAATACATGGCTCACCTCTCCCACAATTTTACATCACGAGTTGACGAAGATCGCCGTAGTCGCGCCCGACTGAATCGAAATACCTGTGTCGTAGTCGTCACAAACAATCAGAAGACCACCGGCGCCACCCTTTGACCCTGTTGCTCCAGTTTGGCCAATACCTCCAGCACCACCAATGCCAGCAAGTCCAGCGGCGCCTGCAAAACCTTTAGTTCCACGTGCCCCTGCGGTTCCAGCGGCACCACCCGGAATTTTCGGGTTGGTGATGTCCGGATTGTGACTTTCCGGAACTCTCTGGTGAATTTCAGTTTCCGGGTTGTGACCATGAACATTGGTTGTGTCAGGGTTAGTTGTTGAAGGGGTGTGGTGCGCCGTGTTGTGGCCGTCCACATACTGGTGATAATTCGTTTCTGCAGGGTTGTGTCCGCTGACATACTGGTGATAGTTCGTGGTTGCAGGGTTATGTCCTGTCACATATTGGTGGAAATGGTTAGGGTTGTGCCCAGTGTTGCAAACCTGTGTCGTGTTGCCACCATGTGAAAACTGATGGTGATAGTTGGAGCGGTAGGTGTGCTGCTGCACATAATGATGGGAAACGTTGTATTGGGGGCTCTGGCTGTTTGGGTCAGTGGTGTGGAACCAGCGGTTCTGCGTTGGCGCGTTCGGCGTGTGATAGTGGTAGTGGTAAGCAGAGCGTTTGTGGTCATGCCCGATGGGATTCGTGTGATCGTTGCAGTCGGTGTTCTCGGTCGCTCCACCCTCGGTAGTACCGTAGTTTTCCGTCGCAGCGGTGTGCGATGACGTCTGAGCATGGTTTTTTGTGGCCGGGGTGTGCGATGACGTCTGAGCATGGTTTTCTGTGGCCGGATTATGCGACGCAGGGTTTGCGTTACCGGGAACAACAGCATGGTTTTGAGTTGAAGGGTTGTGACCCGATACAAAGTGGTATTCCGGGTTGACGTTTCCTACATGGGTTTGCGAAGGGAAGTCGGTACCTTTCGTGCCTGCTGTCCCCGGGTTGCCGTCGACGCCGTCGCTGCCCGCTGTCCCCGGGTTACCATCCGCACCTTTTGTCCCATCAGTTCCCTTGAGACCCGCATACCCGACTCGGCCTTCGCTGACGATCCTCGGAGTGCCAGTTCCTGTTTTTACGATATGTCGAGCAATGATGACGACAAGACCGCCGCCCTCGCCGCCTGCACCGCCAGCACCGACACCGCTTGCGTTACCTTGCACGCCCGGGTTGCCCGGGTTGCCGTCAGTGCCGTCAGTACCCGGGTTGCCGGGGTTGCCGGGGTTGCCAGCGCCAGATGAGCCCCACGGTTGCACAGTTCCAGCGCCTCCCGCATTGCCCGCACCGCCAGCATTAGCGGTAGTTCCTAAACCTCCCGCACCACCGGGTGTACCGGGTTCTCCTGCTACCGATGGGGCGTCTGCACCGGGTAGGCCATCGTCGGCACCCTCAACACGCTTGAAACCATCTGCAATATCGTAAGTCCATCCGTTGACGAGGAACTGGATGTCATTTTTGAGCCACTCTGGCACATCGTCGCCGATCCGGAATTCCTTGACCCCCGTGTAGTTCTCGTAACGAGCCCAAAGTGTTCCCACATCTTTTGTGGGGTCTGCGTTTTCTGGCATGCCTATAACCGCTGAACCGTTTAGCGTAAGCGTGTCTTTTACGAAGATTTTGTACCCGTTCGTAAATAGCACTGCGCCGTTCTGAATCGTGAGATTTTCGTAATAGTAATCCCGCGTCAGATGGTAAGTGTTCCCGCTAGAAAATGTCTGGTTTCCGTCTTGGCCATCGCCGTACACGGACTGGAAACCCAGACGCTGCTCGTACTGTTTGCTTGGGCGAACGATCATCAGTCCACCTCAAGGTAAATGGCTGTGCCGTCTGTACCGCTCCCCTGACCGCCGACGTTCAACGTGAGATTGCTGTTAAGAATGCTTGCGGAAGAAACACAAATAATGACACCTCCACCAGCATCGAAACCACCGGTCGCGGCAATTTGACAAGGACCACTCGCGGAAATGTACCTAGCAGCAACAATAACTACGCCGCCACCTTCGCCGGTTGCGAGCCCCCCATTGTTGTTGCCGCCAGCGCCTCCACGTAAGAATTCTGGAGACGTCGTTGAGGCTGTCAAAGAGTAACCTTTGATCGCCTGAGAGGCGTAATAGTAGTAACCAGTTCCGCCAACGTCGGGGGTGGGCGCGCTTGCAGTGGTCACTACCCCATTTGCGTCTAGGCCATTGCCACCAAGAGAGTTTGTGACGCTTTGCCCTTCTTGGGCGCCGCCGGAGATAGAACCTTGACCAGAGAAACCGCCGATACAACCCATCACTGCGTTTTCTTCAAAATGGAGAGTGTTTCTAACAAAAACTCGATATCCGTAGGTGTCGAGAGTGACGCCGCTTGCGATAGTCAAGTTTTCATAGAACATGTCGCCCATCAAGGTCGTGTTTTGACTGATGGTTACGTTGCCGTCGGCTCCCGTTCCGTAGATTTCATCAGGTGAATCTAGGAAGTCTTCTAACGGATCAGGGGCGTTGAGGCGATAAATGCCACCCATTTGCCCCCCTTACGGCGTCTCTACGATCGCGTTGATGGTCATGTTGACGACTGAAGCAGTGCTCGCACGCACCCAAATTTTGTCGCCATCAGATTGGTTTGAGTCGTAAGCCACGACGAGAGAGAAGTTAACCAAAGTTGTTTCGTTGGCAGCCACAGTGAAACTGGCGAAAAGTTTATGAGATGCTGCGGGAGCCACCGTCCCAGCCGGCGTAAGCCACAAATCAATGGTCTGAGCAGAAGCGCTCGTATTGGTAAAGATCATCTGCTTAATGATGATCGTCTCGTTGAGTCCTGCCTCGTACGAATAGTTTGCGGGGGGCGTTGACGAGTTAGTAGTCGTTGCAAGCGCTGCGGGCCCGAAAACTCGGGTTTGCTGTAGAGCCATGTGAAGTTCCTCTCAAAGCGTACCTCTACACCATGTTACCAGCAAATAGCACGGTTTCAGGACTTCCTGAAAGGCCAAAACCTTCGCTTTTTGGGCTGTTCCAGATGCGCCAGATATGGGCATTCCTTGTCAGCCTTACGCTGGGCGATGCGATATTTCCTGCTATGAACCAAGGGGTCGTAAGCGGTGCCCATACCCCTAGATCTCATAAGGCGATGAATTGAATCGTCCCCATACCCGACCGAAGTCCGAGGATAACGCGGGAAAGGGATGATGTGAACGATGGGCTGACCATACGGAATGGTGAAATCTTCGTCCTCGTAGATGTTTAACACCCAGTTGACGTGGTGATAGAAGTCGGTGTGGACCACTCCCGGCATGATCGTCCAGTTTCTGCGCCCCTCCCAGTAAACCGGAAGCACCATGCAGGACCACCCGGGCGCAGTTTTAAGTTGCCACGGGTTGACAATTTTTACCCAGTTGGCTTCTTTCAATTTCCGATCCTCGGTCGCCGGTATTTCGCCGGTTTGATGGAAGGAAAAAGACTGGATTTCGAAAAGGTTGTCTGGGCTCATCTGGGGATTCTCCGGAGAAAATCCTTGCTCGTTCGTCATCCATCGAGCGTCCCAGCCTTGACCGGTGATGTTTCTCCTGATTTGGACTTCTGCTGGCAGCCTAAATGTCATGCCAAGGGAAAGGAAATCTTGTGTTCCTTGACATCTTTTGAGGGATCCATCAGCGACTTCGAGGTTGTGAAACCACTCAGGCCAACCCAATGCGTTGTCCACCGGGGTTGACGCCTCTTCGTACATCCGATTCGACTTGGGGACAACAATAATTTGGCCCGGCAGAGGTTCAACGTCGTGAATGGTCTTCGCTACAATAAGATCTTCTTGTTTGATCCGCCGCATGACTTGAACACTACTACTTTACGAGTTGCGTGTCAGAACACCGATCCCTAGCCCGGATGGAATCAAACTGAAGGAAAATCCCGACATTTCCTTTAGATCTAAATAAAGTGAGTAATAGTCGTGATTTTCTCGGTACTTAAAGAGATTACCGTGATCAGTAGCGCTCAACATGACCATTGTCCCCGACGCGGTCAAAAACGAAGCAAGAGTTTTGAGAATATCGATATCGTGAGCAACGCTTGGAACACTTACCAAAATGCAATCATATGATGAAGGCAGAGTTCCAGAATCGATATCTTGCCACGAGACAGTCGAGTAGTCACCGATAGCACTCGTCCAAGTTTTCTCAGCGTGAGCCAAGTGCACGTCATTGCTGACGACGAGCGATTCAAAATTTTCGGTGGCAAGTAGCGGCAGGAGCCCGGGGTTTCCAACGCTCAAAACAGATTTCGGTGAAGAAGTACGAACAATCGCCTCCGCAGAGGTCATAAGAGAACTCAGCATTGTCGAAAACCTGAACGAGCCTGTGGAAAACATCTCGTAGACCATGAGTTCATGCACTTGGCCAGTGGCCTCGCGGTTACGATTCATCCCAAGATCAATCTCGGCCTGTGCGGCAGCCCTGCAAAAAGCAAGAAAATCTGCGGACTCGACAAAATCTGACCACTTCGACGAGGACAGGGAGTTGGCGAAAGTTGCTACTTGCACTGGTTGATCAAAATTCTCAGACATTTTCCGCCATCCACGCTTTCACCAGATCACGTTGATAAATAAACTTCCGGGCACTTTGGTTCCAGCGATACTTCTTGCGTAGTGCCTGCCGCTGGTCGACCGAAGAAAGCGACTGCATTGGCTGTTCGTTTAGATCGAAGTATGTCGCACTCGATGACAACAATTCGTCAAGAGTTACGTCGTTAGCGTCAAACGATTCTTCACAGCCGACGTAAGCCATAAGACGATACAACTCAGAAACACAGTAGTTGAGATCCAAAAAAGCATCGTATTTAGGCATCTTGTATCAATTCTTCCTCAGGCAGTGACGCATCATCAAAAATAGACGTCTTTATGTCGTATAAAGGACAGTCCATGACCACGCCATCAGTTCCGACAAAAAGATCAAGCCCGCTGTCGTACAACTGGGGCGATGGGAAATCACTCATTTACGTCCCCGTTCTCCAAATCCCCATCAATTGTACCATTGTCAGACTTGAGGGGAGTGGGATCATTTTCGCGATAAACAGGAGGCGGCTTTGCATCAGTTGAGCACATAATGAAAGTGCTAATCATCCACTTGTCATCAGATAGCGGTGTTAAACCCGTATGTGGGTGCGTCCAACTTGTTGGGAAAAGAGTAATGCGACCGGCGCGCGGAGGGACACCGACCTCATGCTGCGGAAAATATGTTTCTCCCCCATCTTCAACATCGTTTAGGTAAATGACGGCTCCGAGGACTCGGTTGCCGACATCTCCCGGAGGATCCCATGGGAAGGAATCGCAATGCGTTCGATAGAAGCCGTACGAGCGAGCGTAATGCTGAAGACGAAACCCGGAGTCGTGAATATTTGGCCAAGGCCATATCGATGGATAAGTATCACGATATTTGCAAATGGCTCTGGCTAGACCGGCAGCGATTTCCTGATCGGCGGTAAGAAACCTCTCAGTTGCAAGTCCTGCTGCCTCCAAGTTGCCGACCGAATAATTGAAATCCATCGAATTCTTGATGTTCGGCATGAAGCCACCCATCGTTGGCCCGACGTCAAACAACTCCTTGTAGAACAATTTGCATTCTTCAACGAGTTGCTTAGACAGCGATTTCCTGAACATGTTGTCAGCAACAAGGATATGGCCGTTTTTACCAGCCGGGAACCAATATTTTGCGTCCTTCACTAGGACATCCACCTTTCAAGCGCATCCCGATGAGGAATCACGGGTTCGGACATTTTTTGATTGAACATCGACTCAACACTACCCCCAACCGGGTTCAGTAAGTCGCGTTGACGCATGAGCGACATAGACGTTTCAGAATCGATCAGCCCTTGCCCCTGAGCGACATGCCAAAAATGGAACGCTTGGAACAACTCGAAGTTTGTCGATGGAATGTCGTGATGTTCGAAACCTCGACGCTTGCACACTTCGAGCAAGGTTTCTAGGAGTTGCGGCTTCGGTCGATTTTTCTGGTGCGACCAAAATGGAGTGTCGTCCCTGTTGGAGACATAGTGAAGACAGATCATGGCCGCAAGGTTCTCCATGATGCTAACGAAAATGCGGTTGTATTCTCGACGCGTCCAATCGTCATTCTGATCGTAGACGCCCAAATACGATGTGAGCAAAAACGTTTGCTGAATGCTTGAAGAAATCGATGTTGCTTCTAGAGGCTCAATAAAGTTAGAACTAAGGCCAATCGCGACGCAATTTTTAATCCATGGGGTTTTGACGTATCCCGGATCGTACGAAATAAAACGCGGATTGTCAATGTCGAAACCACTCACCCTTGACGCCTCTTCAACAATTTGGTCATGGGATGCATAATCCGAAGCAAACACGTAACCGTTACCGCGCCTGCTCTGGGTTGGGATTTCCCACATCCACCCGCATTCCATGGCTTGGGCCAGCGTGTATGGCTTAATTTCGCGATTGTCCTCTGCTGGAGTCTGAAACACCATTGCCGAGTCGTTGGGAAGATATTCGAGATGTGATTCCCACCCCGGATCGCCTAACTTCGAAAGAATTTTCTTATGGAAACCGGTTGCATCGATAACGAAATCACATGCGTGAGTTCGGTCTTCTAACTGCAGTGCTTCGATCTCTCCTGTTTCCGGTTGGAGTACGACATCAAGAACCGTGCCTTTAATAAATGAAACACCCGAGTCGGAGGCGTGTTCTGTCAAAAAAGTGTTCAACTTGAACGTATCGAAGTGAAATTGGTTGCTCTGCTTAAGCGTGTTCTCACCCAAGTCCTGCACCTGATTCATTATTAGTGCTGGGTGAGCGAAGAACGGTGTCAACCGTTTGCCCATCGCATTCACATAGTTGTAGCCAGCGTTGAAAGACGACGAGTGAATCTGGCCTCCGGAAATACTATGAAAATAATCTCCGTCTACATTCCAATCTTTGAACCGAATCCCGAACTTGAACGTCGCTTCGGTTTTTTTGACCATGGCACTACGTTTGATTTGGCAAAACTGCTCAAACGTTGTCCAGTGCTCTGTGCTCCCCTCCCCGACTCCAATAATTGGAACCTTGTCAGAAGAAATTACAGATATGGAATAAGTCGGATAAGCCTTGATCAATATGTTGGCTGCGATGAGGCCAGCAGTGCCCGAACCAACGATAGCGATCCTCTTCATGGCTTACTTCAGATAGCGCGTCAAGTAAAGAGTTTCGCCAGAAGTTCCGAATTTCTTTCTGAACGGGAAATCGGCAGGAGCAATAATAATTTCCGTTGGCGTAATCGGGATACGTAAATCGTCAAAATTTGTGAAGTTCACAAACCCACCGTCATGACCCAGACAGGTGATAACAGCAACCGCGCCAATTGAGTGAGGCGCCTCGATTGCTGCGCTTTCGCAACCTCCGTCTGAAGGATTTTTCGAAATTTTAATCAAATCACCTTGACTTGATTCGTGCAAGTCAGGCTCCCATTCAGCGATGTAATCTTTCAGTGCTGCTTCAGATGCGTTCTCGTACTCGCTTGAATACCAGTCTTTGATGGATTCAAGATGACCCCAAATCTTTGGTTGAAACAAAGCATCCAAAGAAGCACGCGACGAATTGGCCAAGCCAGCCTGATTGCTGCTGCCACCACCGAAAGAGATAAATCCCCAATCGCGGGAGGCCTCCTTCATGATTTCGTCAACTGGAAGTAAATCCGGGTTCATGAACCCGCTGTACTTAGTGACAAAGTCTGTAATATTTTCGATTGTGCTCATATCAACCAAGTCACTAAAGAGTACTTGACACCTTCCTCGACTGGAATAGACGAATGTCGGTAAATGAAAGATGACGGAAAAAGAACTAGGCGCCCAGTTTTAGGATGAATGCTTTTATTGAAATACTGGAACTGAAGTTCTCCGCCTTCAAAATCGTCATTTACGAAAGCAACTGCACTCAGTAATCTGGGGGAGTTCGGGCCGTGATCATAGTGCGCTTTATACTGGCCACCTACACCGTATTTATTTAGACCCCAAACCTCATCCTTGTTCAGGTGAAGATCATGTTCATCTCGATACTCGATAATTTTTTTATCAATCTCCCACAGCATATTTCTGAACGGAACTGTCATTGGATGCGTGTCGAGTTCGGGCGTTTCAATCATAGGATTCATGTGGAGAAACTGTGAAGTCCTGTAATTGCTTACAGTTGAAGACCCAGTTTTACCCTGCGTCCACGATGTCGGAAAGTCAGACAGATACGGATAAGTCTCAACCGACTCAACCAAACTCTCGCAGTCGTCTGCGATATCCAGATCGTAAACTTGGATAAGAGATTCAAGTTTTCCTCGAATTGATGCTGTTGTCATATAACTTCGATTTCCTCTACGGCAATTACCCCGTCTTGGTCGCAAGCCTTGAGTTTGTACTTACCGGGGACTTGCAATTGGATACAAAAAACTGATTTATGTTTCCCGGATAGAACCTCATACGGAAATGTAAAGATCTGGCCATTCTCGTGCTCGCACTCAAGGTACACATCTTTTGTTGGATGGAACTCGTCAACGTAATGAGCGGTGATTTTCCTGTTCCTTCCCGGCTTTCTTGGTTTGACAGAGAACCATTGCTCCATGGGGATGCCAATCAAGCAGACATTGTCTCGATCAAAATCAAGATTTAAAGTTCGGGGTGAATCGCCCAATTGAACGGAAACGTTCCACTCTTTGGCCAGATGCTCTGCTTCGGGCAGCCTCTGTTCATCAGGGCAATAAACAACACGGTCCATGTCACTCGGCCGGCGGTTCCGCCATTTGCTCCTGTAGTTCTTGGATCTGACGCTGAGCAGTCTGAACCATCGATCGAAGAATCGTGTTATTCAACGACAACTGTTTGACCTGCTCGGAAAGGTCCTCAATCACGGCTTTGGTGTCGAATGGCATGTCACTCATGAGCGTTCACATTAGCAGAGTCGGGGTCCGCGAAATACTCAGCGTATTGGGCCACGCCAACGGGGAAAGCCCAATATCCTTGGAAATACCGTTGACCCGGTGTAAAGCCGCCACGCACGCCATGAGCCATCCTGAACAAATCAGGAATCACTACGTCGCCTTCGGCCCAGTCCCAGAAAATTTGATTCTCTTTGACCGACACGATTTCACGGTTTACCCAATCTTGCATCCTAAAAAAAAGATCGAGGTCGTTTGCCTCCGGGCGTTCTCCGTCGATGCTGTAAATGTGGTGCTGGCAACCAAACCATTCACGGCAGGGACAGAGACGCAGGACATCAAATCCAAAATCTGGATGATGTTCGACAACTTGACGGGGGAACGCCAAAACGTCACGCCCGTCTCCTGCTGGGACAGCAAGGACGTTCCGCAGATTGTCGCGCTGAGTTCTGAACGACTCGATGTCTTCTGTCGTGGAGGGGAACGGCGGGTAATGAACTGCTGCCGCCCGCTCGGCGATTTCACGGAAATTTTCCGGCATTTTGTCAAGCAACTTCGACATGTCGACAAAGCCCGTTGATCCCGTTCCGGGAGCAGCGCTAAATTTATACATGAACCAAGCAGCAGCGGCCTGTGTGCGCAACTTCGAAATTCCTTCGATATGCCACTGGATCAAGTCCTCGGAGACGTCGACTTCGCGTTCCGCCAGAACGTCGTCGTACTGTTGGAGGTAGCCCCAACTACCTGAAAGGCTTCCGTCGGGTTGAGCCGGGTGGGGCGTCCACGAAAGTTCTTGTGCGAACGCATCAAGAAGTCGTATTGGGTCTACTGCTGGATCGACGCAATTGCTATCTCGGAAACCGATAAGCCCATGCTCGCGGAAGATGTCAATGAATTCGCTGGGGTTGCTTTCGACATCTTCGATGGTTGCGCCAACAACCATGAAGTTATGCATTTTCAGCCTTCGGGGTCGGGCTCCGCCAAAAACATGTTGATCGCGGCGCGAATCCGCTCAAGCGCTTCTTCGGGGGAGTAGTTGTCCTTCCCCATTTCGAAGTTGGCCGGGAGAAGGCTGCCATTTGTGAATCGACAAACACGCTTGCCGTCCTTGGAAACGATGAACTTCTCGAAATTGCCGAGGATGGGGGCAGTTCCCGCACCGAGGCGCTTGTACAGAGGGTGTGGTTCAAAGGTGTCGTCGTCATCATCGCGACTGTAGCGTGACGTGACCAGTTCGGTAAAGGGCAGTCGGACCCGGTAGTGACTGTGGGCAAACCGCTCACAATCCTCAGCGCTGCTTCGAGAGTCTTTGAATTCGCCGTAACCAAACTCGCAGTAATCGTTCGTGGGGACACAAACGATCGAAAAGCCAGTATTGGCGTAGTCGTACTGGAGGACCTGAAGGATCGGGTACTGCATTGAGTTGCCGCATTCGCCAGTGACGTTGACAATCATGGTCACCTTGCCTTTTCGGTCGGCTAAGGCGTTTTTGTCGCCGGTGACGTCGCGCACTTCGATGTCGTAAACGCTTTCGCCATCGGAAGTCGGACCAAGGTCATGAATGCTCGTCAAAACGTCAAGCATTTCCTGTGAAATAACGGTTTCTGTGCTCATCGTCATGCCATTATCTTACATGATGTTCGTTCTAGCCGATGAACGTGACTGGTATACTTACAAGGCACACACCGTTTCCTACGGGGGTTTACACATGGTTGCCTTGAACAACATTTCTGACGAATACAAGAATTCGGCAAAAACGCTTATCATCGCCGGCAAAGAGCAGCACGTCTGGACTTACGCCGTTGTCTGCGGGATCGACCCCGCCGATCTCGGTGATTCCTACACCGCTCCCGAAGGTTCGGACACCTACCACGCCGAACTGTCGCGTTTGCTCGGCGAACTCGCTGACCTGAAGGCTGGTGCATGATGATTTTTTCTGATCTTTTCCACTCAGACGAGAAAGCCACAGCCAAGTCTGAGGCGCTTCGCATCATTGAAGAGAACGTTTTCCGCTGCTCGTGGCAGGAAGGCATCGACCCTGCCGACCTCGACTCGGCCACGTTCACATCTGACGGCTCGCTCGGGCAGGATGAACTCCGCACTTGGCTTGATCGGCTAGACTGGGTTCAGACGCTCTGATAGAAGTGGAGACCCAACATGGCACTAAGCGCATCACGTCAAGCGCAAGCGGAATCTGAAGCGAGAGCATTTCTCGAATATTCAATTTACGTTCTGTGCCTGCTTCTGGGTGTTGACCCTGCTTCAGTAGACCATCCTTACACTATCCCTGTCGCCGAAGGTCATCCGCAGTACGACCAGTACCTGTCACTGCAGAAACAACTGGAGGCGTTGAGCGCGATCCCTGCTGCGTCATGAACTTCAGCAGCGAATCACTTCGCCGCTCTCGCCCAATCAAATGGGAAGACCGCCTCGCTCAACACGGCCTGTACACGACCCCAAAGGGCCAAGAGGAAGACAGCACAGAAGTTTTTTTCTGGTCTTCAGAGGCTGGAGCGGCAGTGCGACCGGGAACAGGTGAAGCGTTTATTTGCGGAACCACTCTTTTCGACCCCTTAGAGGAAGAAGCCAGCAATGCCTAAGCACACCTCGACTGACGCCAAGCCTCTCTATGACAACGCCGCAAATATCGAATGGATCGAAGGTGAGGTCGCAGTCGCAATGATGATTGCCGGGCTCGACCCAGCAAACATCGACACGGTAACCATCGACGAGATCATCGCAGGAATTCTGGACGTTTTTGATTATGGCGAGTCGATGCTGACCGAAGATGCCATCGAGGGCAAAAACCGGTATTACATCGGATCTCAGGCGTTCATCCGTAAACAGCAAAACAAACTCACTAATGTGGCTCGCCGCCACTGGCGTGAACTGCACCTAGCGAAATGGTTGAGCGAAAATGAGTATTAATCCTTCGATCGCAAGAAACCGAGTAGCACGTTACCTTTCCAACGGGCAGACCGGTGAAGAATGGGATTCCAAAGTTGGGATCATGTCCGATTATGGGACAGTCGGATCAAACCTGAACGATCTCGCTGCCGTTGACAGCCGAGAGATCGCCACGGGAGATGACCACTACTTCTACCGGCACCGCTCCTACGTCGGCATGGCGCCCGAATGGATCGAATCAGCATGGGCGATGGGCGCGATGACCACAACCTTTGTCGAGATGTATCAGGATTTTTCATACGTCAAAGACGAGCCGATTGTCGAGTTGACCTCTGGGCTCCCCCCGTTCTGGCCAATCGATGTCAACCTCCGAACAGGAAATGTGCAGACGTACATCCTCAACGAGGTAGAAGCAAGAATTTTCGAAAAAACGCTTGAGACGTCTGCCGACTATCCGGATTACGAAGACCTTGTTTACGGTCAGGTCACGTATCAGGAAATCATGGACGGGTCGCTCGGCGAGATGTTCGACGTCATT
>Ga0208547_1000641_pt1 | contig 19954 bp, 18 predicted proteins | sample DEB08_DNA_5_FD_185501 | JGI IMG/M metagenome (GOLD analysis project Ga0208547, IMG submission 185501) | Aqueous microbial communities from the Delaware River and Bay under freshwater to marine salinity gradient to study organic matter... | ecosystem: Environmental > Aquatic > Marine > Coastal ...
TCTCAACCAGCGGAGCCTGTGGCTGTTGAGGCACAATCTGAACCAGTAACTCTTTCTCAACCAGCGGAGCCTGTGGCTGTTGAGCAGACTGAAAACTCAGTTGCGACTGTACAAGAAGTTCTTGGAGACATGATGGGCGATGCTCCAGCTTGCCCTGACTGCGGACATATTACTATTAGAAATGGTTCATGTTACAAATGTCTCAACTGTGGAAACTCACTTGGTTGTAGTTAATTAAAAAAACGATATTTTAGAGTATTAAAAAGATATTTAAAACCGTCGGAAGTTTTAATTTTTTTGCCGTCCGCATAAGACCTTCCGTGGTATTTAATTGGAATTTCTATTATGCTTCGATTAAATTTTAGAAATTTAGACAATATTTCTATTTCAATAGAAAAGCCTTTTTCCTTCAATGAAATATTTTGAAAAAACTCTGAAGGCATCAATTTATAACATGTGGCAATATCTGAAATTTTGTAAAAGTTAAGCAAAGAAAAAAATAAAGACATCACCCGATTTGCTAATTTTGTTCTAAAGTAAACATTTTTTCTTTCTTTAGCTCCGATAAACCTAGAACCAAGAATTAAAGATTTTGGATAATTTTTAGAAATTTGATACATTTCAACTATATCCTCTGGAAAATACTCTAAATCTGCATCATGTATTACTACATGTGTCGTTTTGATGAAACTTTTAACATTATTAAGTGCATCACCTTTACCAGAATTTTTTAATGACTTTCTGTATTCAATTTTTTCATGTTGTTTTGAAAGTTTTTTCGCAATTAATTCTGATCCGTCATCTGAGCAATCATCAGATAAAATAATTTGTTCAAATATTTCTTCTTTCAAAATTCTGTTTACTGATTTTAGTAAAAAGTCTATTTCGTTATAAAAAGGAATAATTACACATAAATTATGCATACTTAATATTAAATGAAACTAATATTAATTTTATTAATTTTAGGGCGCTTAGCTCAGTCCGGCAGAGCGCTTCCCTTACAAGGAAGAAGTCACAGGTTCAAATCCTGTAGCGCCCACAAAATCAAATAATCTAAATAACTTATAAGAATATAGACTTAATTTAATAAATTATTAGTTAACATTATCTAATTGACAATTAAAAAGCCCGTTAAAAGGAAGATATTTAATTTGAGAGAAGAAAATACATATTCTGACATTGCAGCATTGGAAAGTGTTAGTTTTGCTAGTAATTACAATAACTACATATTTAAACTAATATCAAAACACATACAAGGTGATGAAGTTCTAGATTTTGGTGCTGGATATGGAAATTTTTGTTCATATCTTAAAAATAATAATAAAAATGTTACTGCTATAGAAGTTAATGCGGAGGCAATAGATAAATTAAATGAGCTCAATATCACTAATTACAAAAAAATAGAAAAAACTGGAAAGAAGTTTCAAAATATTGTGTCTCTAAATGTACTTGAGCATATAGATGATGACAAAAAAGTATTTTATGAATTAGTTAAAAGTTTGAAATTAGGCGGAAAAATTATTCTATATTTACCAGCGTCAATGCTTATCTGGACAAAATTAGATGAACTAGTACAACATAAAAGAAGGTACTCCAAAAAACTTATATTCGATCTTGTAAAAATAGATAAAGTAGAAATTGAGCACATTTACTGGGTTGACTTTGTTGGGTGGGCTACACTACTAATTTCTAAAGTAATCAGATTAAATTTAGAATTTAATAAGGATAAAATTATTTTCTATGATAGATTTTTATTTAAGCCGTTTAAATATTTAGATTTATTGTTTAAATGTATCATTGGAAAGAATATTCTTGTTGTAATATCGAAAATTAAAGATTAGATAAATAAATTTACAAAAATCCAAAAAAATTTAGTAAACAACAAAGAAGTAACAGGTTCAAATCCTACCGAGCCCACAATAGTTTTTCAGTAATTACCCCTAGAAAATACCATTCGCACACACATTACACACACATTTAGTAGAAAAACGTAGGATAGTCTTAGATATACCTAGATATAGTCATATATAGTCCAATAATCATTGGGGATAAGATTGGTATATGCAGAGATATAGTGAGATATATAAAGTCTCTTCCCTTACAAGGAAGAAGTCACAGGTTCAAATCCTGTAGCGCCCACAGAATCCAATAATCTAAATAATTTATATATTTTGCAAAATCTGGACTTTGTACTGAATTGTAAAATAAACTGGTAGCAGTAAACGATATGTAAGTTGTAAAGACAAAGAGTATCTTTGTAAAGATATTTGTTTTAAAATAAAGTAACTTTGTTGTGAAGTTTCAAATAGCCAATTTTAATATTTTTTATTCAATTATAATTTAAATATTATATTTAAATCAATGGTAAAAAGCATTATAAACAAAGAAAACATAGTAATAATATTCTTCTCAACACTCTCAAGTGCGATAATTTTTTATTTTTTTCAGATTAGTCCACAAGATCTATTTATTTGTGATAGATATAAGGCGCACTCTTTAAATTTATTTCAGAGAGAATTTACTTTTATCTATCCTTTGAGTGAATGTGATGATAAAGTTTATTTTGCAATATTAGAAAACTTTAATTTAATATTTGAAAATACAGCGAATCAATATCAAAATAGACCAGTTTTTCTTGTGATACCTTATTTAATATTTAACTTTTTAAAATTAATTTCAAATAATTTAAATTTTGTATTCGAGACTTCATATTTAATTTCCCAAGTTCTTATATCTGCTTTATCAATTAAATTAGTCATAAATATTCTAAGAAATTATTACCATATTTCTAAGTTTGATATTTTTTCTATCACTTTTATTTATTTTTTAAATCCAGTGATTCAATTCGGTACTTTTAGTCCATCAAATGGAACATTATCATTTTTGGTTTTAATAATGTGTGTTTACCTTCTTGATAAATATAAAAACGAAGATTATCCATTTTATCTTTATTTTATTCTTGGCTTATTATTTTTAGCCAATCGTTCGTTCATTTTGATTGTTGGTACATTATTTTTTTATAAAATAATTGAAAATATAAAAAATATAAATTATTACCTAAGGAACTTTTTTGGTTTATTTCTATTTTTTATACCAAATTTTCTTTTCAAATTGTATATTCGACTGAGTGGTTATGAAGTCTACGATATGAATGCCGAATATTATGGTCAATTTATTTGGATATCCAAATACTTTGATCAAGGCTTGTTATTTTGGACAAGTAAGATTGTTTTAAGCAGGGAACTGTTTGAACTCAGACTCACTACAAAATGGAACAGTACAGATGAATGGTATTGTCAGAATATTCCTGAAAACTTTTTATGCTATTTTAATGACTTGTTGAGCGTTTCAAATTATTTAATTATTGGAATAATCTTACTATTTTTTAACTTAGTTACTAACAAGTTAAAAATGCCAAAAAATATTAAACCGATATTAGCTATTGCTGGCCTCACTAATATGATTTTCTGGTCATTTATTGGTTGGTATCCGCCGTTAAGATTTGGTTTGTTTTCTTATGGGAATTTTATTTTTTTATTACTAATATTTAACCTTCCAAGACAATACAGATTTGAACAGAAATTGACGTATCTTATTGTCATAATATCTTCGTATCTCAACATTGTTCATTGGAATAATCCAGAATTATTTATTTTTAATTTTTTTACTGCACTTGGTTTAATTATGGTTTTAATTAATACTTACCAACACATCAGGTCAAAACCTAAATTATGAAAAACTATAACGACTATATTTTTGTTACAGCTATTTTAATCTAGAGCATTTATTTGATGTAAATACTAATTAGAATATTAGAATTTTATGGTGATTGAATTAATTTCAACTTTTTTTAATTTATATATTAAATACGTATTATTATATATTTTTCTTTTTCTACTTGGAAGATCCTTAATTTTACTTATTCAAAAACTAATGTATAAAACAAATAACCTGCCACAATTTTTATTCTTTATGAAGTCTAATATTATTTTTCCAGTTTTCGGCTTAATCTTTTTAGGAAATCTTCTAATAGTTATAAATTTTTTAATTCCATTAAAAAGTAATACAGTATTTTTTATATTATTTTTTATAATATTAATAAATTTGTTCAATTTTGATATTAAAAAGTTAAATCTAAAGTGTTTTAATCTAAACAACTTTTTGTTTTATTTTATTATCCCAGCGGTTTTGATTGTTAGTTCTTCAACTACTAATTTTCATTATGATGCTGGTTACTATCATTTGAATCACCAAAATTGGCTAAGGGAATCTAATTTAATTATAGGAATGGTAAATATTTTTTGGCCTTTTGGAATGTCATCGATCAGTGAGTATATATATTCTTTTTTTTGGTTTGATAATTCTTTTATTCTACTTCATTTTTTAACTCTCTATTTCATACATTTTTTGTTTTTATTTATTTCTTCTAATATTTTTGAAAACAAAAATTCACATCTGCGTGCTGCCTCTTTGTTTTTATTAATTTATGCATTTCTTGATAATTTTGGTCTCAGCGGTGGAAGAAATGGTTTTCCATATATACAGGGTGTTGGAAAACAAGATATTGCAGTTGGAGTTTTATTTTGTTTTGTAAGCTTGATCACCTTAATTTTTATAAAAGAAAAAAATATTAATTTATTAGAATTTTCTCTACTTACTTTAGTAACCTTTTTCATTTTTGAATTAAAAATAAGTGGTGTTGTTGTTTTCTTAATTTACTTTGTACTTTGTTATTTACTATATAAAAACAAAATATTTAAACTTTCAAATATTTTGTTTGCACAGTTACCCACAATAATTTTTGGTCTTTTTTGGACTTTAAAAAGCTATTTGACCACAGGATGCATAATTTTTCCACTTAATCTTACATGTATAAACAATTTTGATTGGTATATTTATAACTCCACAAAAGCTTATGAAGAAATATCTACTGTTTCAAGTCTAGCTTTTATGGAATACTTCACTGAAAGTGGTCTTTCATTTTATGATTGGTACAATGACTTTTTCTTATCATCAATATATACAGATTTAGCATTATTTTACAGATCTGTTTATTTAAATTTTTTATCATGTTTGCTTATCATTTATATATTAAAAACTGTTTTTTTCAAAAAAGAAAAATCTACCAAAAGTTTTAACTTATTTATTTTACTTTACTTAACCTCTTCCATGCTTTATCTTCTTTTCTTTGGTCCAATCCCAAGATATGCCATGGGGACAATGCTTACATTTGTTGGAATATTTGGATTATTTACAGCTAATGAAAAAATAAAAATTAATAAATATATGTTGTATCTATTAATTTTTATATCTGTTGGCTTAATTCCTAGGGCAAATTCTTATGTCGAATTTATTAACAACCAAACAATTGCAGTTTCGGACCCAAGGCTTGAAACGTTGTATGAAGAAGTGCAAACACATGAAAATTGGATTCAACCACATAAGGGTGATAGGTGCTGGATTAATTTAAAGTGTACAATGAATAGAGAAAATATAATTTTTTCTGAGGACTCGTTTTTTAAAGTTGCTTATAAAATAAAACAATGATTGAAAAGAATTTAAATCTAATCAACATACCACCATTTGTCCTGAACGATTTAAGGAAGAAAAATTTAAGTTTTTTTGGTAAAGTTCTGCTTATTTTAAAAGGGAAAGTTTTGTCGTATGCTGTAAATAATTACAGTGGAAAGACACTATGTAATATAATTAACTTTTACTATGGAGAAAATGGAAAAATTTACTACAAAAATTGTATGTATTATAAAAATGTTTTTAATTCAAATTTCTATTATCCAAATTCAAGATTCCTAAGAATTGTTAATGATGAAAATATTTTAATTAATATTATTAATGAGTCGTATTGTCTCAATTTTATTAATTTTAGTAACAACGACATTATTATTGACTGTGGTGCAAATGTTGGTGAACTAAAATTAGCATTAAATCAGAAAGTTGATCAAATTAATTATTATGCCTTTGAACCAGATAAAACAATTTTTAAATGTCTTGAGATAAATTGTTCAGAGAACGTTAAAAATCTTTACAATGTTGGCTTATCTGATTCAAATAATAAAAGAAGTCTATTTATTGATAGTGAAGGGGGGAACTCTTCATTTATTGACTTTGGATCGGGGCAAACTGAAGATGTTGAAAGCATAACCCTGGACTCGCTAAACCTTAAAGAACATATTAAATTATTCAAAGTTGAAGCTGAGGGGTTTGAGCCAGAGGTTTTAGTAGGTTCCAAAAACACATTGAAAAGAGTTGAATATGTATCTGTTGATTTTGGTTCAGAAAGAGGTAAAGATCAGTCGAATACTGTTACAGAAGTAAACAAATTTTTGTATGATAACAACTTCAGCCTTGTAAGCTTTAGTAACTTTAGAACAGTTGGTTTGTATAAAAATAATAAAATATTTAAAAATAATTAATTCGATCTATTTTTAAATATTTCAATTAAAAACCCTGTAATTGATAATTGTGCACCAAAAACAATAAATAATATCAATATCTGATCACTTATAATTTGTGTTTTAACACCAATTAACCATAGATAAATATTGTAAATTAATAACAAAAAACCTATAAGTAGTGAAAATATTCCAGGAGCAACTAAAACTCGAACAGTTTTTCTATAAACGTATAGAGCAATTAAATTTGAGATTACAATAATTGGATATTTAATTCCAATAAAAGACTCTCCACTATCTCTTGTTGTTAATTCAATATTAACTTCACCAATTTTCAGGTTTCGCAACTTTGCATCAAGTAAAATTTGTTGAGCTGCATTATAGTTACCAATAATTTTAGAATTATCAATATATCTTCTACTTAAATAAACAAAACCATTTGTTGGGTCAGATATTTTAATTGAAAAAATTTTCATAAAATTTTTAAAAAATTTACTACCCAATTTTCGTAATAATGGCATGTCATAATTCGAGCTACTATGAAAACGATTCCCATAAATTACATCATAATTTTCGTAATATTCATCGTTTAAAAATTTTTCTAAATCATCAAGATTCATTTGTCCATCACCATCAACTTTGAACATTCCGATTGCATCAGTTTGTTTTGTGTACAAAATTAATTCCTTGATTGCATATCCGAGTCCTTTATTTTCATTTGAATATAAAAGTTCTACATCTTTAAAATTTTTTAACTTCTGTTTTGAATTGTCATTTGAGCCATCATCAAAAAAGACAATATTTAAATTTATACCGTATTTATTCTCAAGCGTTAAAGCAGTATTTTGTAAGTTCAGATAAAAATTATCCAAGTTTTCTTCTTCGTTATAAACGGGAACACAAATATTTATTGTTTTTGTAGACATATATATAATTTAATTATAAAGTTTTCTTAAAAGAAAAAATATTTTGATAAAACAACTTATAAAATTTCAAGCTAATTCAATATTTAGTGTTTCACTTAGGTCGTCCGCTATATTTTTATTTACCGATTACATGGACTTTGACTATACGTATATTTTCTGGATATCATTTTTGCTAGTAACAACAAACAGTTACTTTATACAAAAAAAATTTGTTTTTAAAAGTAAAAAAAATAATAGCTTTTCAAGATATATGCTCGTCACAATTTCATTAGCTATTTTAGAGTACATAATTTCTAACTATTTTAGAGAAATTCTTTCTTTGAATGTTGTGGCTTTTTTAATTGCTGGTTTTTTCATTTTCATTCTTAGATTTATATTAAATAAGCAATATGTATTCTAAAAAAAAATTACTCTTAATTTCTTTTTTTTACATAGTTGTGATTTTACTTTTTACAAAAATTGATTATAGATTTATTGAAGAGTTCACCTGTTGTCAAGATGATCATGATTATTATTCACATTCTGAAACTATAGCTATTGATTTTGATCTAGATTACGATAATCAATTTAGAGGATTTGAAAAAGATAGGTTTTATAAAAATGGAATCACTGCACCAAAAGGATTTATTGGTTCTGGGTTGCTAGCAAGTCCGTTCTTGTTTGTTGGAAATTTATTTGAAAACATTATAAGCAATAGCTCCACAATTTTTAATTACAAAATACTTTTTTACTCCTTATCTTCAATATTTTATTTTTATTTAAGTATTTTTTTAATTAACACCTCATTGCGGTTAATGAAAATAGATATACCTATTAAGTTTTTATTCCTTCTATTTATGGGTTCAGGTGTTGCTTATTATGCATTTGAAAGATACAGCATGACACATGTCTATGAAGTATTTACCATTTGTTTAGTAATTTTTAGTACTGTCAAGTTTTACACATCAAAAAGTAATTTAAATTTTTACTCTTTTTTGATTCCTGTTGTAAGCATTCTGGCAATAAACGTTCGATGGGTAAATTATCAAGTTTTTTTTATACCTTTTTTAATTAAATTTTTATTTAAAGACAGATTGGAAAGCAAAAAATATTTGTTAAAAAATAAATATTTTTATTTTTCATACATTTTATCAACAGGAGTATTTTTATTACTCAACAAGTATATTTATGGATTCTACACATTTAACCCTGTTGAGGTATATGGAAACTCTGGACGTTTTAGTGCATTTATGGATATGGATTTAATAACTTTATTTAATTTAACTTTAACTTCTATGTTTCAAATACTATTTTCACAAGAGTTCGGAATTTTTTGGTTTTCGCCAATTATTTTTTCTGGTTTAATTATGTTGATTTTTCTTTTATTGTCTACTGAAAGAAGTTCGTATATGGGTTATGTAATCATATTGCTGATATATGGTGTTCCTTTTAGTACAGTTGTACTTTGGCAGTCTACCGCATCCTCATATGGTTATAGATATTTATTTTCACTTCTACCTATATCTATATTAATTTATGGTAAATGGAAGAATACTAAACCAAACAAATTCTTATATAATTATTTATTATATTTTTCAATATTTGCAACATTGTCAATTTTGTTTTTTGAGTCAACACCTGGAACATCTTTATCACAAAATCTTAACAGTTTTAATGTTGTTGAAAGATTTTCTCAACCAGAGTATTTAAAAAACTACATAGCCTCATTTAAAGAGTTGGATTCTTATTTAAAAATATTTACTACTTCCTTTTTAGGAGTTTTGTCATTTAAAATACTATCTTCACTTTTTTCAATAGAAGAGATTAATAAACTTTTAGAAAATTTGAATTTACCAGTACAAAATTCAGACTTTCAAAATTTTTTGAATAATATTGAATTAATCTCTTTTAATCAGATAATAATATTTTCAATTATTCTGATTTTTATTGTTCTTTTCTACTTATCACAAATTTTAAAACAGGAAAGTTAAATAATTGTTAATGACTTACCTTTTAAAACAAACTGCTAACAATAAATTAAGATTAAATAATGAATCTTTCTCAAAAATTTCCAAGAAAAAATGCAATTTTCTAATTTAGACCCTACATTATTTACATTATCTTTAATGATAATATTTTCAATTTTTGTATTATTTCTTGATGATAAAGTATTATTAAATATTAAAAAAAATCAGGGTTCAACTTATTTAACAAATACCCTTTCAAAAAATTCTTTTTTTTCAATTTTATTTTTTTTATTACTTTTTCTGGCCATTGGCTATCAAGGTCAATACCTAAATTTTGAAACTATCGACTCTGATGTTCACACTTATTTACTGGTGGGAAATGATGTTTTGAATGGTTACCTACCTTACGAAAATGAGTGGGACGATAAAGGTCCTCTTCTTTACATCTTCTACTCCATTTTAATTTTTGCAAGTGCCAAAAATTTAATAATTTTTAAAATTTTATGCGATGTAATAGTTTTTTTAATTTCTTTTACAATTGCAAAAATAAGTTATCTCATTAGTAAAACAAACAAACAAAGTAATGCTATTTTTAGTTCTTTTTTATTTATTCTACTTTTGTCTCCTCCTTGGGGGTCTGTTGAATACTCGGAAATTTTTGCACTATTGTTTTTATCTTTAAGTATTTATATTTTTCTTAAAAAAGAAGATAACAAAAAATTTATCTTGCTTTCTGGCTTAATTTATGGTTTTGCAACACTTGTAAATCAAGGCAGTGGTGTTTTCTTGCTTTTATTTATTTTTGCAGTTTATAAATCTAAAAGAATTTCTGATTTTAAATTTTTTATTTTTGGTATTTCTATTCCTCACATTTTTATGACTGTAATTTACGCTTTTAGAGGCCTTTTAGATATTTATTTCACAACATTATTTGTTATACCCGTAAAGTATAGTTCTCAAAATTTTGACTTTTTGTATGAATTTAGCGTATTTTTGAGAGAAATATTTTATTTTAATCCTTTCTTATACTCAATCATTATTTTTTTAGTTGTTATTTCCATATTTAAAATAAAAGAATTAACAACTATTAGTTACAAAGAATTATTCCCTTATTTAGGCATCTTATTATCTTTTGTTTTTTTCTATTTAGGTTCAACTGGATACAAGCATCATTTAATTTTTCTTATTTTTTTTCTGAGCATAATCCCCTTAAGCTTAGAAAAAAATAATAAAAGCTACCGTTGGATATTTGTAGTTTTGTATTTAAGCTCTTTTTTGTTTCTTGGAATTAATTCTTTTCAAAAAACTTATCATAATTTAAATAATCTCGATGAGATATATTCAAACTATCCACTAAAACAACTTGCTTTAGAAATAGAAAGTCGTTTCGAAGGTGAATATAATATTTTTGCAGTAGACCATTCGTTAGTTCTTTTTTATCTTGATAAAGAAAACGAAGCGTATATTATTCATCCTACTAATTATCTTGAACCGTCAATTTACAATGAACTTTTGAAAATTAAAAAAATAGTCCCTAATGAGCTTTCAGCTCAAATTTCAAAGAAACCCAGTATTGTTTTATGCTCGCAAGAAATAAGGTGGTTGCTTGAAGAAGTTAATTGTGAAGTTACGGACTTTTTTAAGGGATATAGTAAGTTAACAACTGATTACTATTTTGATAATCAAAACAGAACATACTATAAAGATCCTTATAGAACAATTGACCTTTATATAAATAATAAATAATTGATTTTAAAAACTAGGTAGATCCACCAATAATATAGTTCGAGTCGCTTATTTGCTTTTCATAATAAACAGCTTCTATATCACTCTCTAGTTTTTGCGCAATACAAGCGTACCTTGTATTTTTAACATTGTAATTTTCATGGCTATAACAATTTGAATCAATAATTTTTGAAAAACCTGCCATCTTTAGCCAACCCTTTATAGCTTTTTTTGAAGGGAGGTGGGTGATTGTTGTTGTGTCTCTATAGGTTTCCGGATACCAAACTTCTACAACATTTTTTGTTCTTAAATTTCTTTTTCTCACCGTCGCACTTTCAAGAACCAACACTCCACCAAAATTTAATTTATCGTAAAGTTTTTTTATAAATCTTAATTGTTCTGGATTGTGATACAAAACACCTGTGAAATATATCAAATCAAACATGCCCAAGTTTTCATACTCGTCATTTGCTAAGTAAAGAAAGTTTTTAATTATTAGTTTTTCATTTTCTCCTAATGTATGAACCCAAGTTTCGTTAAACTCGGTTTTGTCAGGCAAGTCAAACATTATATATTCTTTTGGATCTAGACTTCTGAGTCTTTCTGTATCTTCCCCGTCCTTCGGACCTATTTCTAAGAACCTCTTTGCTTTAAATTGATTTTTACCAAAAGTATCAATTAATTCATCATAAAGATACTTTCTATAAGCGTAAGTTCCTTGAAATTTTTCTTTATTGGTTATCTTCCAAATTAATTTTTTGAAATAATAAATAATAGAATCAATCATATCAAACATAATAAATCAAATACATAGCTAAATATTTTATTTATTTTATTTTATCTGTAATGTATAAAACAAAAGATGCAGTAAATAGATACCCTAGCAAAAACAATCTTGAATATCCATATATCCGAAAAACTATATATGTAGTTGATATAGAAACTAGGTTAATTAGAAAATAGAAATTAAATTTCCACAGATATAAAAGATATATCTCTGTAAATGGTTTAAAAATATAAATCAACATTCCTGTCAGAACTGAAACTGTTATTGAAATTATTATATAAATTATAATTTTGTCATAATCTTGTATATTTGAAATGAACGTTAGATCTTCTAAAAATTGATCTATGTCTATGTCACTACTGTAAATTATCACAAAGATATTTAATGTAGTTAAAATTATAAATCGACAAAATATTTTTAACACAATTAAGATTTTATATATGGGAAATAATTGTTGCAGTATTTAGATAAAAAATTTAAATCTACTAAAAGACACTATGGAGGAAAGTTCAGAAGATACACTGTTGTAGTTAATAGAAGAATCTATAGACCACCAAGTTATCCATTTATATCTGGAGACACTTTTAGAAAATATAGCAATTTTGTTTTTGATGAAACAAAATCATTCAACCCTAAAAGTGTCAAGCAAGATAATGTGGTATTTTTAAAATCTAATCTTAAAGAGATTTATTTTTCAACTATTCATCCAAAGATTGAAAATAAGTATATATTACTTACCCATAATTCTGATGAAAACATTACAGATAATGATAAAACATTTATAGATGAAAAAATAATCCACTGGTTTGCTCAAAATTTAAATATTATTGCTGATAAGCAAATTTCGCCGTTACCAATTGGATTTGAGAATAGATTTTACTTAAACAATGGAAAAATTAAAATTTTAAAAATTGGTGAAAAAAATGAACAGAATAAAGTTGATAAAATACACTCATCATTTAATTTAAATACAAATTATTATGCAAGAAATGAGGTCCTAAATAAAATATCAACTATTGAGCATATTCACAATATAAAATTCTCTACCCCAAGAGAGTACATTACAAATTTAAAATATTTTAAATTTGTAATTTGTCCTGAAGGCAATGGAAAAGACACCCATAGAATTTGGGAAGCATTATTAACAAAAACGATTCCAATAGTTTTAAAAAATGAATTTACCCTTAACTTAGCATCATTAGGTATTCCCTTAAATTTGATTGATAATTGGGATGAATTAGATAAATTTACCAATGAATTTATAAATAAAGAGTATAAAAAATACAGACAACATGAATTTCTAAAATTTACAAAATTTAAGTTTTGGGAAACAAAAATTAATGAAGTGAAATTACTAAGTAAATAATCTGTATTGATTTGGAAGAAATTTACTAAACCTTTTTGAATGAATATGAAGATTGGTTAATTCGTATTCTTTATTTTCCCAATACACTCTAGGTTTATGATTTTTAAACTTTGCAACTATTCTTTTTGAATAAAGTTCAACACCAACTGTGTCATTAAAGTTTATAGATTTTCTTGAGTAAATTTTCCTTGGATGAGTATGTGAGCCATCTATATATTGTCCATAGCTTAATGGATCAAATACAGTTTTAGATGAATATGGTAGGTTTGGAAGCAAAGCAAACAAACTTGGTTTTTCTTTATAAAGCATTCCCAAAAGATCCATTTCATTTGGTGGAGTGTTGCTATTGAATGCCCATTTCATTTCAAATCCATTAAATATAATTTTTTCTAAATTAGAACAAAGGATTTGATAATTTTCAAAATTAGGAATAAACGAATAACCAAATATCAATCTACTATTACTTGATGGTGTAATATTGAACTTTTCTGAATTAAGGAATGGTTCTATTTCATCAAACGACTTATATATTAAAATATCATTATCAAAATGTATAAATTCTCGCAATCCTAACTCATTTTGAAGATCTCTTAAATAAAAAACTCTGAGTAAAGAAGTCAACCATAAAGGATTTTTTTCAAAGATAGTTTCTTTATATATGTCTAATTCCTTTATATTTAAAGTTTGTATAGACTCAATTTCGTTTAAATTTATTAAATTTACATTTTTTAAATTTGTATTTTGATCTGTAGCTAAGTGAACTACTGCATTTTTATCCACTGACAAAATGGTATTGATTGTATATTTAATATAATCAGGAATTATTCCAATAGAAACCAAAACATAATTCACAATTTAATATTAGCCCTAAAATTAAACATAAAACAATTAATGTAAGAGAAGCCTGTAAATAAGATTGGTTTTGAATGTGATGTTATACATAAATGAATAGAATAATATTTGCTGGACTTGCAAAAAATTGTATTGATAGTGTATCAAAAAATATATATTTTATAGAAAACTTTCAAGAAAATTATCCTAAATTGGAGATTAGTTTTTACATACTAGAAAGTGACTCCAGTGACGGTACTAAAGAATTTCTAAAAAACATAGAGTCAAAAATAGTAAAATCATCAAGTCAGGATAATTTAAAAAATAGATTTAAATATAGGACTGATCGTATTGCTCATTGTAGAAACATATTGTTAGAAGAAATCAAAAAAAAACATCTTTCTGAGGATTTTTTATATATTCCGATTGATTTAGATATTGAAATTTTTAAATACACGGATGAAGATTCTTTTTATAAAATTTTAATGGACTTTATTAATCATACAAGCATAGATGTCTTATTTCCTTTTGGATATCCTTATTACTACGATATTCATGCATTAAGAGCAGCGGATTGGAATATGGAAAATCCTTGGGAAGTTGTAAAAAATATAAACAAATATTTAGTGATTGGTAAAATAATTCCTCGATACTTATTTGTTTATAGTAAACAAAAAAAATATAAAGAAAAGAAAAAACTAATAAATGTAGAGAGTGCATTTGGCGGTATTGGAATTTACAAAGTTTACAACAATAAACTTAAGGATATTAGATATTCTATTGATATGAAATTAGGCAATAATAGCTGCGAGCATACAGCTTTCAATTCATACTTTAATAATAAGTTTATAGATTGTTCATGGAAAATACCCTCACCGAAAGAGCATATAATTTTTAAAGAATTAAATTTTTTTCAAAAAATTATTTTTGTTGTAAGATCAGTTTTAAGTGATTTTAAAAATATAAAATCAAAACTATTTTTTTAAGTTCATGCTTAAAGTAATTAATTAAACTTAACTTAGTGAAGAAATGATAAAAATTAAAATTAGCATCCCCGGTCAACCTGAAAATTTAAATATTCAACAGTACATAGGCGATTTAGATAATTCATTAAATGAATTCAAATTTTATATTAATTCTGAAGTCAAGGAACCTGACTACTGGTTTGTTTTAGAAAACCTTAATAAAATATCAGAAGAATGTTTCATAAGCCCTTCAAACATAATCTATCTAAATAGTGAGACTTCTTACCCAAAGGATTATTTTTTAAATCAATACATAAAGAGTTATATGAGTCAATTTTCAGCAAAATATGGCTGTTACAATAACTTTGATGACTACTACGAATCTACTTTGCCATTTTTGCCTTGGTTAATTAACAGCAATAATGATGTCACTGCTTACAAAGAAAACGGAAGGGACATTAATTACTTTAAAAACCTGAATTCATTAGAAAAGAACAAAAATTTGAGTGTAATTTGTTCAACAAAAACATACACTGACGACCATAAAGCCAGGCTAAATTTTGTGTATAAGGTTAAAGAACATTTTCAAGAAAATCTAGATTGGTACGGTAGCGGTATAAATAATATTCCATCTAAATGGGATGGAATTGCAAACTATAAATATCATATCGTTCTTGAAAATGATTCAAGGAATAATTTAATTTCAGAAAAATTGTACGATAGTTTTTTAGGCCTAGCTTATCCAATATATTACGGTGCACCAAATGTTTATGATTTCTTTCCAAAAAATTCATTATCAAAAATAGATATTTTGGATATTAAAAAATCAATTTATATAATCGAAAATTGTATTTTAGAAAAAAAGTATGATAAAAATATTGAAAGCTTGATTAGAGCTAAAAACATGGTACTTGATGATTATAATTTTATAAAAAGAATAATAAATATTGTAAATAAATTCGAAAACAAAGAAAATAAAAAGAAAATGATAACTCTTTACAATGTAGATCATTTTTGGAAAACTGAAGTAAATTATAAAAATAAAATTAAACACTATATAAAAAGAAAATTCAGAATAAATGTTAATAATTATTGATTATGGAAAATAATGCAGCTGTAGTTGTTCTTGCAAATAAACCATATCTAAAATACTTTGAAAATATATACAATGATATCAGGGGGGTAGGCAAGTATAAAGGTGATATTGTTCTTCTAACAAATTTTGATACAAATTGTAAGAAAATTTATAAATTTATAGACAAAAATGTTGAAATTAAAAGATTCAATAATATTACATTCTCAAAAAATACTAACAAACATTTGAATAGTATTCAGTACGGCAGAAATAAAAACTTTTCTTTTCAATGGCATAAGTTCCATCTATTTGACAAATATTTTAAAAAATGGGATTACATTTTTTATTTAGATATAAATATGAAAATTAGAAAAAGTATTCTACCCCTGTTAAACCTTGCAAAAAAAGATACTCTTTATGCCCCATATGATGCTTATCCAAATTTAGATTGGACATTAAAAAGTCAATTCGATTTGGAAAATATTTTTTTTGAAAAATTGTACTCTAATTATGATTTAGAAAATCCAAAATATTTTCAAACAGGAATATTGTTTTATGACACTGATATTATTAAAAATGATACAGTGCAAAAATTAATTAACCTAGTTGAAAAATTTCCAATTAGTAAAAATAATGAGCAAGGCATAATGAATTTATTCTTTATGTACGAATATCCAGTTTTTAAGCAACTCCCTGATTCGATAGGTAGCCAAAAAACATACAGTTATTGGAAATTAAAAGATTATGATTCTATTATTTTAAAAAAAAATAAATTTGAAAATGATACTAAAGGTAGTTTTTGAAATTTATAGGCCTATATTTTTGAAGTTTTTTTGAATGGACATGAAGGTTTACAAGATTATATTTCTTATTTTTATAAATTACAGATGGTGTTTTGTTTTTAAAGGTTGCATTAATTCTTTTTGAACTTATTTCTTGACCAATCTTATGATCAAGAGTTGGTTTTTTTACTGAGTACCACCTTCTCGGATTTTGATGTGTTCCGCCTAGATATTGACCATAACTTGCTGGGTCAAATAACATTGAATCAGTTGAATATGGCAAATCTGGCAAAATATTGAATATTCTATTGTTTTTTTTATTTATTTTTGCAAGAATATCCATTTCACTTAATGGATGCTGCATAAAATCTTCATTTTGATTAAATTCATCTGAAGTTAAAAAATTATATACCTCCTTACAAGTATCTTTAATAATTTTTTTATTAGGAATATATGAATACCCAAAGACTAACCTGTCTGGCCCCAGCTCGGTAATATTTAATCTATCCATAGAAAATTTATATTCAATTTTTTCAAAAGGAATGTATAACATAACATCCGAATCGAAATGAACAATATTTTTTGTATTTGAAGCTTCTAAAAAGTCGCTTATGAAAAAGACTCTTAATAGAGAGTAGATCCAAAGCTTATTTATTTTAAAATCATAGCTTGTGTTGTTGTAAATATTTAAATCAATAAAATTTCTGGTTAAGATTGATTTAATTTCGCTACTATGCAAAAAAGTAACATTTTTAAAATCTGGATTATTGTCAGATACTAAATACACCTTAGCATTTTTATCAACACTTAATACTGAATTGATACTTGTCTTTACATAAAAAGGTATATCACCAAAATAAATATACAAGTAATTCAAATATTCTTCCTTGTACAAACATTTAGTGAATAGCTAAATTTCTTCATTATGGTTTATTATAAAGATTGATAGGAGTGTGTATAAAAGTTTTAATAAAGAAAATAATTAAAAGACTTCATTATGTATTTTATATAAATAGGAAAAAACAGATTTTTAGATATCTAACGTATTTATCCACATCTAGATATCCAAAATTTTTGAGACTAAATAGCTATCCCTATACGTCTGGTGACACTTTTAGATGGTACTCAGATCATTTGTTTGACGAAACATCATCTTTTGACCCAAATAAAGTAAGAAAAAAAGACTTAGTTTTTGTTAAAACTGATTTAGTTGAAAATTTCTTTTTAAATTATCATAAAGATATTACAAATCAATATTATCTTATTACTCATAACTCTGATAGAAATGTTAACGAAGAATTAATCTTATTTAAAGATGAAAAAATAATTAAATGGTTTGCGCAAAATCTTGAAATACCAATGATAGATGGCATATACCCAATCCCTATAGGGTTGGAAAATAGAAGATACCTAAATAATGGCATGATTAGTGATTTTGATGTTGATACAAGTAAAACAAATTTAATTATTTCATCCTTTAATTTAAGCACTAATAAAGCAGCCCGATCAATTGTGCATGATCTATCAAAAAAGAATAACCTGATAGAGAACTTGACATTTAGTAACCATATTGATTACATAAAAAGCCTATCTACGTTTAAATTTAATCTATGCCCTTCTGGTAATGGTTTAGATACACATAGAATTTGGGAATCTTTAATGGTTGAAACAATACCAGTTATGTTGTCTAATAACTTTTCTAATAATTTTTATAACTTAGGAATACCTATTCTTCTAATTGAAAAATGGGAAGAACTAAATAAACTCAATAAAACTGATTTAGATGAACTATATAACAAAATCATAAAAAATGGTAGTTTAAAGCAATTTGTTAATTTTGAATATTGGAAAAAGTATTTGAGATCTTAATTAATAATTTTTTTGTTAATGACGTTGCTGTAGTGTTTTTTAAATACATTGTCAAATATACTAAATCCTCTTCCGTATTCACTTATATACTGAAAATCATGATTTATCTCACTTACAATATTAAATTCATCTTTACGACTCACTTCCTCATTTAAATATTGATAAAACAACTTTGTAATCTTCATAGGACCGGTTAGGTTAAGAATTGCATTTTTAGGATTTTCGAAAACTTTATCACAGTATTTTAAATAATCTGTTGAAATATTATTAATTAAATACTCTAAGAATTTACTATTTTTTTTTGCACCAAAAACCCAGTTTTGGATATATGAATTTTGAGTAATGCCTAACAATTTCGGGCTAATCAAAAATTCATAATCTTCTTCAATACTCTGTTTGCTATAGATTAATAATGTCTCTCTATCTTCTTCCAATAGCTCACTAATATCAAAAAATATTGTTGATTTAGAATCCAGCCAAAAACCGCCATGCTGGTATATAAAACAATATCTAAAAATATCAGACTTCATTTGTTGAAAGGACGATTTTTTATAAACTCTATAAATCGGATGGTTTGACCAATTTTGTCTCATGTAGACATCTCTATCAACATGGTTAAAAAAAACAATATAAAAATTACCTAGTATTTTAAACATTTTATTTATTTCTTTAATCCTGCTTTTAATGTGTTTATGATTATTAGAACTTAATAGCAATAATGGTTTGTTATTATTGCTATTAGACATGAAGCTGTTATAGTTTTCAACTGAAGAGTCTAATAAAAAAATACTTTTTCTTGGAAGTTCTTTTTCCTTTAATAATTTTAAATAATGATTTATATTTCTAATAAAAATTTTTAATTTATTCTTGATTAAATTCATTTAAGCTTAATAACTATCTATTAAGTCAATAAAAGATCTAATAATTCTATCTTGCATTCTTTTATTTACGTGACTGCCTGTAGGAATGTATAGACCATTTTTACCAAGATTTTCAGATATAGCTAAAGATTGCTGTTCTTGTTTGAAGTTATTTTGAATATACTTTTGTAAGTGAAGGGGCCAAAAAAAAGGTCTTGTTTCGATTCCAATAGTTAATAAATCTTTCATTAATTGATTTCTTAGCCCTTCTTTCTTAATAACCACTCCATATACCCAATAATGATTTTGAGATCCTTCAAAGCTATTAATTGGTATAGTAACTTTATCTGTATAATTGGCTAAAAGATTTGAATAATAACTTCCTTGTTCAATTTTCTGACTTATTGTCTTA
>Ga0208547_1000644_pt1 | contig 19900 bp, 13 predicted proteins | sample DEB08_DNA_5_FD_185501 | JGI IMG/M metagenome (GOLD analysis project Ga0208547, IMG submission 185501) | Aqueous microbial communities from the Delaware River and Bay under freshwater to marine salinity gradient to study organic matter... | ecosystem: Environmental > Aquatic > Marine > Coastal ...
AGTCAACATTCAAGGTCAACACGCACCAATAAACAATCATGATCAGAGAAGCATTGGGCTTGTGTTTGTGGGTGGTATTAATGTTCCGTCAGGCACACCAAATCCAGAAAACTTTTTATCTGCACAGTCACTGACAAGAAGTCAGATAAACACATTTGATCATTTCTGTCGAGCATTCTATGCAGTATTCCCTGGTGGTCAGATTGTGGGGCATAGTGAGATTGATGCAGATGAAGTCGATCCTGGATTTGAAGTAATCAACTATGTTGAAAATGTTTTCGAAAAAACATCTAAGTTTACTGACCCTCTTTCAGAAAGCCCGCTGACAATCGATGAGATATTATCACAATGACAAATAAGCTAGACGATCTACAAGAAAGAGTCAATAGATTTGGTGAAGGCCAAGAAGAGACTGTAGGCGTACCTCAAGAAGGCTTTGCAGACGCGACGGGTGAGTATCCCAAGCGCGATTACTTCTTTGGTACAAGCGTTAACAAAGCAGCAAAAGGCGAGAAAGTAAACAATCTTGATCTCGGTGGGGGCGACTATGGTATTGAATTAAAAGTACCAGAGCAAAAGCCTTCACAATATCCACACAATCAAGTACAAGAAACACCATCGGGTCATGCTATCGAAGTAGATGATACGCCCGGAGGCGAAAGAATTCTAATCAAGCACCGCACAGGCGCTGGTGTTGAAATGCGCGCTGATGGTTCTGTCATTGTTTCTTCGAAAAATCAGCGCATCGAAGTTACGGGTGGCGATCATACTACTATTGTCGAGGGAGAAGGCAATCTTGTTTACAAAGGAAATCTTAACCTTACCGTTACTGGCGATTTCAATTTGGATGTCGGTGGTAATTATAATGTTAGTATTGCCGGAGATAAATCTGAGGAAATCAAAGGGCGACACACAAAAATAGTTGACCGTGATCAGAACTATACGATTCGTGGTGCGCGTGGTGAGCAAGTTGTGGGGATGGCAACCTCTACTGTTCTCGGTGATCAAAATCTGATTACAGCGGGCGACTTGAATCAATTTACTCAAGGCAGCACAGAGATATTGACGGGTGGCAATTTAATCACAACTGCAGCAAATGAATGGGTTGCTGCAGCGTCCACTGCAAATATTACTGCGCGCCATGTAAGTATGATCGGGCACAAAGGTACGATTGGCGGACCTCTGCTTGATTACTACGGTAAAACATATGGTGGTTTTCCTGCGCTCGTCACAAATCTTGCTACTTTTTACGGTACGCTTGTTGGTAAAGCAGCAGATGCTTTCCGCGCTGATTATGCAATGTTCTCTTCACAATCAGGTTTTTCATTAAGTGCGATATCTTCGTACACTTCATTCACTGCAGGTAAACTTGGGCTTACATTACCTGTGATTCCAGTTCCTCCAATACCTGGTATTATGCCTTTTATACCTTTGCCTAAGACTGCACCTATTCCGATGCCTCATATTGTTGAAATGCAGTTATCGTCGAGTAATTATGGTATTCGAAATATTACCGTCGATCCAAAACTCAAAGATAAGATTTTGCGCTCCGATGATTATAGCGATCTATTTAACTTTGATCCTACAATTCATGAGATTCGGTCAAAGCTTCGCGACCCTCAACACTTTAAAAATGGGCGTTTTACAAGCTATCTTGTCTCGGAAGGTAAATTAAATAAAGACTTCAAGAAAAATCTGCCAAGAAATATTGGGCGTTCTGCGTCTAAGAAAGGCACCGTTCGTTTTGGTACAAATCTACTTGGTAATAATGCTGCAGATAATCGAAGCAAGCGATTCAAGGTGAATAAATGAAAATTCTAGTTGATCCACAATACAATCCAGAGTTCGAAACACGGATTACATCATCAACAAAGATCGGACCAGGTATTACATGCGCAAAGTTTCTGGGCGCGCGTGGTTCTAGAACACAGTTTGAGAAGCTGTATGCTCCTGGTTTTTTTGGCTCTGCTGATCGCAAACAAATTGCCCGTAATCTTGTGCTGCATGCAAACGCAATGAAAGTTGCAATTGGTAGCCCATTGTTTCCTCAACATCGCTTGATCGTTTCTGAAGGGATCTATGAGCCTAATCCTAAGTTTGAAACGCAAGAAATACCTGCGGGTAGCGAAGAAGCAGCAAAAAAGTTAGCAAAGGGAAATGCTGGCGGATCGTATGGTAATGGTCCAGATGGATGGGTTGCTAGAATTCCACTTTACATTGGTGAAAGACCTACGCCGAATAGCGTAAATGATCTTCGAAGAACAGGTAGGTCAATTGTCTATCAATTGATCGACAAAAACGGTAAGACAGATCCACAAAAAACTTTTGATCTTGCGGTATTCTGGAAAGATTACATTGACTATGATAGTCTTATTTTAGACTACGACACATTTGATCCTAGTGGTGAGTTGACTTGTCAAATCGTTTTAAACATGCCTGAAGTTCCTTCGACGTTTGAAGTTTCGTTTGAATACAATCTTGCGACGACCTACAATGGTGAACTTCAGGCATTCAATGAACTATTAGAAATTCTTCCTGACGATTGATATAAATAAAAAGAAAAGGTTTTCACACCTATGTCAAAGATTTTTTCTACAGAAGATGGCAATCTAAACAGCAGTATTCGCGTTGTAAAAGAGCGCGTTTACTCTGATATTGATTTGTCTTTGGATGCGAGAACATCGACGGATGGCGATGTTTTTCGAAAGACTGATGCTGCTTCTGTAAAACAAGCCATTAAGAACTTGTTAATGACTAACAGGTTTGAGAAGCCTTATCGCCCAAATTATGGTGCGAACCTTGGTGGCTTGCTGTTTGAATTGATGAGCGAAGATGTCGGTGATGAAATCATCGACGCAATCACCAAGTCTATTGAGAGATACGAGCCTAGAGCAAAAATTCTAGGTATTAAAGTTACTGCGACCACAGACTATAATGCTGTCACAGCAACACTTGAGTTTAGAGTGGTAGGAACAGGTGTTGTCGAAACATTAAAAGTTTCGCTCAATCCGACTTCACCAGCAGAGATCCCTGTTCTGCCTCTTGAAACTTCGCCGATCATTACTTATGACGGTATTATTCGTACACAGCTTTCTGACAGAATTGCAGCATACAATGGTGATCTGATCAAGCGAGACCTGGTCATTCCGCCAGCAGATGCACTATTAACAGACCCAGACGAAGATATGATCTTTTCGCTCTTCAATGGATTTATTGAGGGTGTTCTGCTTATCGACTCTAACGAAATGGACGGGATTCTCACCGTACCAGACGAAGACCAAATTCTTACCCAGTTTGGTGACAATTACTTAATACCACAGCAATGATTGCGGAGTAAAAGATGGCTACAACCATTAAGTCTACCGAACTAGACTTTAACACAATCAAGAATAATCTCAAACTGTTTCTAGCGCAGAAGCCAGAGTTTGCAGATTATAACTTCGAAGCTTCGGGTCTTTCGAACCTGTTGGATGTGCTTGCGTACAACACGCATTACAATGCACTTATGGCTAACTTTGCTCTGAATGAATCTTTCCTTAGCACAGCACAACTTCGAAGTTCTCTTGTAGGCTTGGCAGGCAGTCTTGGATACACAGTCGGTTCTAGAAAAGCAGCGTTTGCTGTCGTAAATTTGAGCGTGACAAATCCTGACAATCCTTCGACGATGACGATTCCAACGGGCACAAAATTTACTACGACAATCAATAATAAGAGTTATACTTTCCAGACTCGTGACAATCTCATTGCAACTTCTGATGGCTCGGGAGTCTATAATTTCACGCTAAACGCAAATCGAAACATTCCGATCTACGAAGGCATTGCAAAGACTAAAACATTTATTGCAGGTCCTGCTAGCGAAAATGACACTTATGTAATTCCCGTCACAAATCTTGACTTAGATACCGTTGTTGTAAAGGTCTATGATAGCGTAAGTTCAAGCAACTATTCTCTTTATGTAAATATTATCAACACAACAACCATCGACGAAAACTCTAGGGTTTTTGTTATGAAAGAATCACCAAACGGTTACTATGAACTGACGTTTGGTAATGGTGTTCGGCTTGGTAAGAGCCCTCAAGCAGGCGACAAAATTGAAGTGACTTACACTACAGTTGCGGGTCCTGAGGCAAACGGCGGTAGAACATTTACGCCTGTCGGTACGGTCGATGGTCGCACGATCAATGTTACGACCGTCTCTGTCTCTACGAATGGTTCGTACAAAGAAGAAATTGAATCGATTCGAAAGAACGCACCTTTCCAATGGGCTGCACAGAATCGAATGGTTACAGCCGATGATTATGAGGCGTTGATTAAGCGCAACTTCTCAAACGTGATTTCTGATATCAAAGCCTGGGGTGGCGAAGATAACATTCCTGCAAAGTACGGAACTGTTTTTGTCTCAATTGTTTTTGACACAGACGACACAGTGGTGATCGAAAATACAAAGAGTGATATCACTGAACTTGCAAAAGACTTGTCGGTTGCTTCGTTCAATATTGAGTTTGTCGATCCAGTCGAAACATATATGGAAGTTTCTACTGTCTTCCAGTTTAATCCTACGCTGACTTCTCTTGATGTCTCTACGGTTGAGCAGCAAGTGAGAAACACGATGCAGTCCTATTTTGCGACAAACGTTGGTGGATTTAATCAGTCTTTCCGTCGATCAAGAATGCTGACTGACATTGATGCTGTCGACAACTCGGTTCTTTCTAGCCGAGCAGACATCAAGATGCAGAATCGTTTTGTGCCTAATGCGCTAGCACCTCTGCAAACCATTACATATGCAGCAAGTATTTCGACGCCTCTTGACGACGCTTATGTGATTGAGTCGGATGTGTTCTACTATAATGGTAAGATTTGTAAGCTAAGAAATAAACTGAACAGCACTACAATACAAGTCATTCAAGTATCTACTGGAAATGTTCTGGTCGACAACATTGGCTCATACTCAGCAACTGACGGCACGATTTCGCTGGTCAACTTTACGGGTACGCTGATCACAGGTTCGTATATTCGTGTGACTGCGGTGCCTGCAAATCCTGCTGTTATCAATCCGCTGAGAAACAATGTAATCAAGTATGACGCAAACGCATCGCGCGCGCGAGCAGTTATCACAGACACTCTATAAATAACAGCACCATGTAAAGAGATTTAACTATGACAGCAGCAGTTACAAATAGTTTAAGGGAATATTTGCTGGCACTTTTTAAAAGTGACATAGACAGTGATGGCGTTCCCTATCATATTGGAATTGCAAGATCAGAACCGATCACAGACGCAGATGCCATTACGACATCAAACGTAGGTTCTATCTACAATCAAGAGAAGTTTCGTCATACTCTACAGTCCGTAAAAGTTCTGAGTAATGTTTCGCATGTAATTCCTACGGTAACATGGACCAGCGATGAGACATACGAAGCGTATGATAACAACAATCCGTTTCAAACAAACTTTTATGTGATAAACTCTTTGCGCGAAGTGTTTCTTTGTGTCGAGCAAGGCAAACTGTCAAGCGGTGCTGCTGTCCCTGTATTTGACGAGCCTCTTGCTTCTGCTGTAAACAACACAACCAAATCTTTTAGAACTTCTGATGGTTACATGTGGAAGTATTTGTATAAGATCAGTAATCTCGCATACGGTACTTTTAGAACAAAAACGTATACACCTGTTAAGAAAATTACAAACACGGCTACTACCATACCCGAAGAAATTGTGCAACTTTCTCTGCAAGACAGCGCGGTTGGTGGGCAGATTCTGAGCATTGCAGTAGACAGCGGTGGCATCAACTACTCAGCAAATCCCACTATCACAATTAGCGGTAATGGTGTTGGTGCACAATTTGTTGCAGATGTTGTAAACAATAGAATTGTAAATGTACGTTGTGACTCAAATGGCTTTGGTGATTTTCTTCATGGTGCTAACTATGATTATGCAAAAGCGATTGTCACAGATGCTGGCGGCGGTACTGGTGCGAAGCTTCGCCCGATCATTTCGCCTAAGCTTGGTGTGAATGATGATCCAACCAAGACGCTCAAGTCTCGTGAACTGATGCTGCAGACAGACTTTATTGGCACAGAAGAAGATACAATTGTCGCCAACAGCACAGATTTCTATCAGGTAGGTATTATGAAAGGCTTGACAGTCTTTGGTGGTGATTCTGCATTTACTGGTAACACCGGACAAGGAGCAAAAGCGCTTTCTCTTGGTACAGTTACAGGTACCTGGATCGCGAATGATACGTTTTCGAATGCACAAGAAACTTCGACAGCCAAAGTTTACTACCTTGACGGAACAACTCTTTACTACTATCAAGATGATGAAACAGGATTTGAAGAGTTTACGATCGGTGATAATATTATCAATACAGAGGGTGGCACTGCTGAAATTTTAGCGAAGACGAATCCCGATGTCAATGCGTATTCTGGTGAGATTTTATACATAAATACTCTTGACACCGCGATCACTCGCGAAGACGCTCAAACCGAAGACATTCGAATAGTTATTCAGTTAGGATAAAACATGGCGACACAATTTACTTCAAGTACTTTATCGGGTCTTTATAACGACGATTATAGCGAAGCTGATAACTATCATCAGATTCTTTTTAATAATGGTAGAGCGCTTCAAGCCCGAGAGTTGACTCAGCTTCAGACTCTGATCTACCAGGAGTTAGCGCGCTTTGGAGGTAATGTTTTCAAAGAAGGTGCTGCTGTTTCTCCAGGCGGAATGGCAGTTGACGCAAACTACGAGTATATCAAAGTCTCTGCTACGAACGCTGGCGGCGCTTTTGCTGACATTCCTGTCGGCACTGTCTTTAGAAATCCTAGCACAAACGTCGAAGCAAAAGTCCTTGAAGTAAAGCCTCGCGATGGCGATGATTTTACCCTTGACACTCTCTACGTTCAGTATATCAATGCGGGTGCTGGTACGATTGCTTCTACGCCTACACGCTTTGGCGATGGCGAAGTTCTGTTTGACCAGACTGGTGGTGGTTATCAAATCACTACAGAAACACCGAGAGCGACTGGCAAGGGTACGAAGTTCAGCGTTGGCGAAGGTGTTTTCTTTGTTCTAGGTCACTTTGTCCACACTTCAGCACAGTCTATCATTCTGTCTCCTTATAGCAGCGTTGCAAATGCTACGGTTGGCTTTAAGGTTGTTCAAGAAGTTGTTACGATAAACGACACAACTGCGCTCTATGATAATGCAAACGGTATTGTCAACACCTCATCTCCTGGTGCTGATCGCTATCGTATCCGTCTCGTGCTAACGACTCAAGACCAAGTAAGTTCTGATGAAACTTTTGTCTTCATTGCAACTGTCGAAAACTCTACGATTACAGAAACGATTAAAGAGTCCGATGCATATAATAAGATCGAAGAGTTTGTTGCTCAAAGAACAAAAGAAGAGTCTGGTAACTACGTTGTCAACCAGTTTGTTGTAAACATTCAGGACGCAGTTACTGGTGATTCTAGCCTTGAGCTTGTGGTGTCTCCTGGGCTTGCGTATATCAATGGCTATCGTGTAGACAAGACATCTTCTACCAAACTTACAATCCCTCGCCCTCAAGAAACAGAAACCGTTGCAAACGATGTAATTCCTGTCGTCTATGGTAACTATTTCGTAGCAGATAGCAACAGAGGTCTTCCTGATCTAGATGCGTCTTCTGTAAATCTGTACGATGGCTTTGGTGCGACTGGTAGCACGATTGGTACTGCAAGAATTCGTGCAGTTGAAAAAGACGGTGCGAATCACAGAGTCTATGTGTTCGATCTGAATATTGACTCCGATCAAAGTCTCCGTGCTGCAAAGAGTATTGGTACAAGTTCTAGCGATGTTTTCAACCTTGTGAGAGAATCGCGTGGTGCTAAATTATTTGGTGTGACTGACAATGATCTTCTCTTCCCGACAAGTCGCCCGCGACCCGAGTCTTTTGCTGACATCACACTGACAAAGCAGATTCACGAGAGCGGGCTTGTTGCTGATGGCAGCGGCGTGATCACACTGCAAACTCTGCCTGCAGGTCAGTCTTATACAGACACAACACTTTGGGTTGTTTCTTCTAATACCGCAACTGCTGTTGCACACACGGTTGGTACACCTACTAACAGTGGGCGTGATGTTCAGATTTCGGGGCTTGTCATTGGTGCAACTTACGAAGTGCTTTCGTATGTTCAGAAGACTGCGACAAGAAAAGCGAAAACTCTGACTAGCGCAACTGCTACTCTTGCAAAGCAAACCGATACTGTCAATGGTGTGACATATTACGAGTTTGCAGTGCCTGATATCTTTGAAGTTGACTCTGCAAAAGCCAATAGTTCTTCGGGCGTCAATATGCTGCCGAGTCTACTTCTTGATGACGGGCAGCGCGATAACTTCTATGCGAAGGGGCGCTTGATCATCAATGCTGCTGACAGCGCACCGCCGAATCTATATGTAAACTATCGTTACTTTGCGCGTGGTGCTGGCGGCGATTTCTATGATGCAACATCTTATGGTAATGTGCCTGTTGCATACAAAGACATTCCCGATCACGTTCTCAAAGACGGTACAGTTGTAAATCTTCGTAACTATCTTGACTTCAGACCTGACGAGACTTCGTTCGGTACAGCGTCTGATATCTTTGATCTTCCAAGAAATGGAACGAACATCACAGCAGACGTTAGCTATTATCTGCCTCGTGCAGACAAGCTTTTGCTAACTCAAGAAGGTGAGATACAACTCCTACTCGGTCAGCAGGCTGGCAATCCGCAATATAAACCTACACCTGATAATGCGCTAGAAATCTACAAAATTCTTCTCAATGCAAATACGCTTGACGAGAATGACTTGCGCGTTACTCCTATTGAGCATAAGCGCTATACAATGGCTGACATTGCAAAGATTGAGGCAAAACTAGACGATCTTGAAGAATACACAACACTGAGCATTCTTGAACTTGATCAGAAGTTGAATCTTGCGCTTGACAGCGATGGTCTTGAGAGAGCAGAAAGTGGTTCTCAGGTCGACGACTTTGCTGACCAGACTGGTGCTGATACGAAGAACGATGACTATGCTGCTTCTATCGATCCAGAAAGCAAGCTGGTTCGCCCAATGGTCGACGAAGACAACATTCGTCTGATCATTGACAACACGCTTTCTTCGAACATTCTTAAGAAAGGCGATAATGTTTATATCAACTATGACTCTGCTGAGTGGGCAGTGCAGTCTCTTGCGTCTCGCTCTGTCAAAATCAACCCGTTTGGTCTGGTAGACAATGTTGGTATCATCAAGCTTTCGCCAACATCTGACGAATGGAAAGAATCTGTTCAAGAAGCAGAAAAAGCGGTAACTGGTAAGCGACTTGATCAGAAGCAAGCGTTCCTTTGGAATAACTGGAACTGGAACTGGTTTGGTCGCAGTATCGAAGATGTCGATCTAGACACCTTCGGTGAACTTCAGAATCAAAAGAATCTGACTGGTCTTCGCAAGAGGGATCTTGTTGACTTCCGCGAGCAATATGCTTCGACTTATACAATTCAGAAGCGTGACGGTTTCAATAGCAGTCGATATGTGTCGAGAGTTGTTCCTTCTGACACTCTGCGCGAAACTGTAGGTAAGCGAATCATCGATCTTGCTTTGATTCCTTGGATTCGTTCTAGAAAGATTTACTTCCATGCAAAGGGTTTGAAGCCAAACACTAAGTTTACTCCGTTCTTCGATGGCGAAAAGGTGATACAGTGGTGTCGTCAAGAAGCCACATTTGTGCAGTTCTCTGATCGCACAGATGACAACGGTAACCAGCGTACTCACCAAGCAATCACTGCACACCCAAGCGGGTCTACCGATCTTATCTCTGACGCGAATGGTGAAATCATTGGTTCTTTCTTTGTGCCAAACATTGCTCCTGATTTTTATCTCTCTAAGGTAAATCAAAAAGCAAGAGTCAAGACACAAGGGCAAAGATATCGTTCTGGTATTCGTGAGTTCAAACTTCTTGACATCGACACGAATGACTGGGCTGCTGCAGGAAGTAAAGCGTTTGCGTACTATGCCGCGAAGGGTTCTGTTTGGAGTCAATTGACTAGCACTCGCCCGAACGAGTACAACTGGCCGCTTCCTTATTGGGCAAACTTCCCGCAAACATATAGTGCAAAAGAACTGCAAGATTATACGAACCAAGTTCGCGAAGCACAGGTTAAGATTGTTGATCCTAAGCTAGCAGGTAAGTATGGTCCTGGTGCTGCGGGTCTGTCTGTTGCTGCACTGCGCGGGCTTGACAACACTGGTGAAATGTCTCAAGTTCTTTCGGACTATGTTGACGTTGACAAGAATCAGTTTGCGTCTAACATTGTTTCGACAATGAATGCACCTCAGAATCCACTTGCACAGACATTCTATGTTGACAATCAGTTTGGTGTGGTTCTGACTAGCATTCAACTATACTTCAAGACAAAAGACGCAGGCAATCTGCCTGTTTCGATTCATCTACGCCCTGTAGTAAATAGTCGCCCGTCGAATCACGAGATTGTGCCTGGTTCTCATGTGTATCTGAATCCAGGTAGCGTTACAGAAATCGGCGCTGATGCTACGCTTTCTGTGATTCAATCTAAGCCTACAACATTTACGTTTGATGAGCCCATCTATCTAGACCCATGGACTCATTACGCAATTGTTGTTTCGTCTCAGTCTACTGACTATGAGCTATACAGCGCGAAGACAAAAGAGCCCGTGTTTGGTTCTACGTCGAAGATTGTGACAACTCAGCCTGCACCTGGTTCTCTGTTCTTGCCTCAGAATGGTATGTTCTGGATTGAGACTAAAGACCAAGACCTCATGTACAAGTTGAAGAGAGCAAGCTTTGATCTTGGTGGTGCAAGCTTGATTCTGAAGAATGCAAGTCTGCCTGCTAAGCTGCTCAAGAGCAATCCTCTGCAGACATATGCAGGTACAAAGAAAGTCTATGTGCATCACATGTGTCACGGGCTTGAGCCAGGCGATCTAGCGTTTATCGACAGCGCAGAAGACGTTGGCGGTATTACAGCATCGGCATGGCTCAATGGCAGTCACACTGTCGATTCTGCAGACATTCATGGCTTTACTTTCAGATATGATTCTGCGGGCGGTTCTGCACCTAATGCTACCAGTTCTTCGATTGGTGGTGGTTCTAAAGTGTTGTCGCGTCGAAACGCAATCTTCAATGTGACTAATCCTTACATTGAAACACTCATTCCGAACAATACGTCGATTGATGTTTCTGCTAAGTTCACTGAAGGTAAGAACATTTCTAGTACAAGAATCACTGCTGCGGGGCGTTGGTCGCAAGACGAAGAATACTCGCGCATCACGCCTAAGCAAAACGTTGAGTTTGCAACACCAAAAGCAGTCTATAACTATGCAGCAGAAACTCTGAATCTTGGTGCTGGTGTGTCGTCTTCTTATGTCAAAGTGGATCTGAAGACAGCAAGCGACTATGTTTCGCCTGTGGTTGATCTACAGAGAGCATCGCTTGTTCTTGTGGGCTTCTGCATTGACAATCCGGATGTGACACCTGCAATCAATCCTGTTGATGAGACTCAGCCGTATGGTGGAACAACTGGATCGAAGCATATTACAACTCCAGTGTTCCTTGAGCAAGCTGCAGTGGGTATTGAAGCACGAGCCGCAATCAATATTCCAGATGCTACCGACATCGTAATGTACTATCGTACTGCGTCTGCTGATGAAAACATTTATGAGAAGTATTGGACACAACAGCCTCTTGTTGATGCAGTACCTTATGACAACAGCGGCAGATTCCGTGAAGCACAATGGCTCGCAGGAGGTAAGGGCGGCACACTCAGGCCGTTTAACCAAGTGCAAGTGAAGTTTGTGATGAAAGGTGCTGATGCTTCCCCATCTATGAGAAACTTAAGACTTCGTTATTTGGCGGTATAAATGTCAAAATATGTGCCGGTGAAAGGGCACTCCGGGCTTGTTCGTGATACTGAATCAAATGCGTTGATTAATCTCAACGCTGCAGAGATCGAACAAGCTCGCGAGCGCAAGCGCCTCAAGCTTGAGAAAAGACAAAGCGAACAGAGCCTCAAAGATAAAGTTGACGCGATGGAAAGCGAACTTACCGAAATAAAAAGCATGCTTAAAATTCTTATAAATAAGATATAATTGCTTTTTGACTTGTCGAGAAATTCATGTCATTACGACCTCTCAAACATTTTGGCTCTGGCGCGTTTAAGGAACTTCTACTAACAGAAGAAGATTACCTTGCATATCGCGCTGGTGTTCATCTTGGAAAGATGTCGCCTAATGACCTCTCTGCGCTGTCTACTAATACTTCAGCGACACTAATAGGTCAATACGAAAACACTTATTACAATAATGACACTTCTACGGTTCCGTTAGAAGAAGCTCATGTTCGAACTTTCGAAGTCATTCACAGTTCTGTACCAGGCAATTCAACTCACGCAACCACATTTGATTCAGTATACACACCACTGCCTTCGACAATTTTTGTCGGAGATGTTCTTGATATTGTTGTTGTTGGTAACGTTCTTCACACAGGTACTGGGCTGAATGAAATTGAATACCAGCTAAGTCTGTCTGGTTCTGCTCTACGCACACAATCTTCGTCTGCAGAACCTGCCGCTACCAATACCACAGAAAATGAAGTAACGTGGGAAGATTTTGAGAATGCATCGCTAAACTCTCTATATCGTGCTACGTTCAGAATTCAGCCAACACAGGAAGGTCTGCTTGACATTATTGTCAATGCTGCTGCTACTGATCTGAATAACCCTGTCCAGACTTCAAATGATAGTCTTTATCTTGGTACTGTTCGCGTCGAGCCTCAGCAAAGACCTGCTAGTAGTACAGATGTCTATGATCTGTATCAAAACGATTCTAGCGTTGCAAGCATTATCACAGAAAGTTCTTTTAAAAGAAATCCATTTTTCTGGGACAAAGACCTTGATCCTGCTGGTCTGAGAGAAGTTAATGACTTCGAACTTGATTTAATTTGTACAAGACTTCTATCGTCTATTTTTCAGAACGATTATCCTGGTACGTTTAAACTAGCTTCGGTTTCACCTGGATCAAACTGGGCAGTATTTCTTGAAGACGTTTTTGTCGATACGCGAAGCGATGGCTCTGAGCTAGCATATTCTATCTGGATCAAGCAAGAAGCAGAGGCTATTCCGTCGACTGTTCGCCCTCTAGCGCCTTTCAGACTGAGCGGTGTGTTTGCGGGTATCAAAGAACTGACAGACCCCGAAATTGAATTTACATTCGGTGAGCGAATGAAGAGTCTGATCATGTCCACAAAGATCGGGACATATCAACTGCGCTCTTCTGAACAAGGGCCGCCAACTGAATCCGGTATCTGGCTCGCAAAAGGTTCTGCTGTTAACACCGTAAGAGAATACGAAGAAGATCAAAACTATCTTGGTCTTGCGCTCTTCGAAATAGACTACGTTGAACCTTACGTTGCTGATTACACAGCAGAATATGAAGGCAACTACAGCCCAACATATGAACAAACTTATGTTGGCGATTATGTAGGCACATATCAAGGTTCTGATATTGTTGAAACATATACCGCAGAATATGAAGGCGTTGATATACTGCTGACATATTCTGGTGACTACGAAGGCGCTACTTATACAAGCGAAAGCTCTGTAGATTATACTAGCGAATCAGAACTTCCATACACTGGCGACTTTAACGCGACTTTTATAGGCGACTATACAACCGAATTCTCTGCTGATTATACTGGTGATTTCACGGCAACATTTATCGGTGATTACACTGGTGATTTCCAAGCAGTCTATACGAGCGAAAGCACAGCAGATTACATTAAAGAGTTTACTGCAGAATATGTTGGTGATTATTCTGGGCTGTATGTCGGTGACTACACTGCAGATTTTAGTGCTGATTATGTAGGTGATTATCAAGGGCCTAGCGTATTTGTTACTTATACCGGTGAGTACACACTTGAATTCTCTGCTGATTACACTGGCGATTTCAGCGCAGATTATGTAGGGGATTACGCAAAAGAATTTACTGCTGATTATACCGGTGATTTTTCTGCTGATTACACTGGCGTTACTTATGTTGCAGACTTTAGTGCAACATACGAAGGTAATAGCAGCGCAGTTTATACAGGTGATTTTCTTGCTGACTATGTAGCACAATATGTCAAAGAATTTAGCGCGACATACACAAGCGAAAGCGCAATAGAGTATCTTGGCGACTTCACCGCAACTTACACTGGTGACTATACTGGTGATTTTGGTGCAAACTACACAAGCGAAAGCACAGTAGATTACACTGGTGATTTTAGCGCCACTTATGGCGGTAACTATCTCGCTGAATATATTGCCGACTTTACTGCCACTTATGATAGTAATTACCAATCAACATCGTCGGCTAGTTTTCAAGGCGACTATACTGCTGATACCACCGACTATATTGGAGGAGCAACTTACGTTGGTTCTACTATAATTGCAGGTGCTTCTGTATACATTGAATTGCTAGGTGATACGACTTATTATTATGAATTCAGCGGAACTTTGTCTGGAAGCGGAACCGGTGCTGATTGGCCTCTTGTTACAGGTTCACGAATTGGTGGAACTTCTTACTTCAGAGGTCCTTCGCAAGGCGGCGGGAGTTATGCTGTTCAGAGTTCTTCTTCGTCAACTGCAAATTATATTGCCGAAGAAACATACACAAGTAACACTCCTATAACTTATGTTAGCGTAAGTGGCGCAATTTATCAAGGTGATTACATTGGTGATTACACCAGCGAAAGTACGTCGATTGCTTATGTCACAAATTATGAAGGTGATTATGTTGGTGACAGCCAGATAGTCTATACTGGCGATTTCAGCGCAACTTATACCAGCGAAAGTTCTGCAGTATATCAAGGTGAATACGTTAGTGAATCTGGTATAATTTACATTGGTGACTTTAGTGCAAACTACACCAGCGAAAGCACTGCGACTTATAATCAACCGTATACTAGCGAAAGTACGATTGATTACACCGGTGATTTCAGCGCGAATTATACCAGCGAAAGCACCATTGATTACGTTGCAGATTACACTGGTGACTCAACAACTGACTATACTAGTGAAAGTTCTACAACTTATGAAGGCACATATACAAGCGAATCTGATGCTGTTTATACAAGCGAAAGTTCAGCCGTATATGAAGGCGATTATATAAGCCTGCCTCAAGAAAACTATATCGGCACTTACACTCATCTGACATATTCAGCCCCGCCTGGCTGGACGTATCAGTTTATATTTGCCAACCCTGGTTATGATTGGTATGTTTATGAAACTGTTGGCGGAAGCACTTTCTTAAGAAAATCTGGATTTAGATCAGAAAGCCCGCCTCTCAGCGATAAGACAGGATTTAATTTTGGCTTTGTATCTGGATCAACTTATTCAGGTTTTCTTTATGCAGCAAGCCCCGGTGGTGCGTCTGGTTCGTGTACAGCACTGAGCAGTGGTGACACTTCAATCGACGTAGATTATATTGGTGACTATGCTGGTCCAGTATTCATAAACTATGAAGGCACTTACACCAGCGAATCAACTATTGATTATATTACTGACGCTGAAACAAATTATGAAGGTAATTACGTCAGCGAATCTGATGCAACTTATACTGGTGATTTCAGCGCAAACTATGAAAGTGAAAGTGAATTAGTATACGAAGGCGAATATGCCAGCGAATCTGATGCAGTTTATACCAGTGAAAGTGAAACAACTTATCTGGGCGATTACGCTAGCGAATCTGATGCTGTATACACTGGGAAGTTCAGTGAAAATTATACTGGCGATTTTTCTGCTGACTACATATCTACATATGTTGGTGACTACACTTCTGAATACACAAGAACAGTTTCAATATCTTTCATTGGTGATTATACACCAAACTATGAAGGTCTGACATACGAAGGTGATTATACTGCAGCGTATGTTGGTACTGATATTATTGAAACATATACTACTGATTATGAAGGTGCGACATATACTGCTGAATATAATAATGAGTATGCAGTTTATGATACTGATGTTGGACCGTATTTGGATGAAGGGCAGCGACTCTCAACGCCTGTTAAGCTTGAGACTTATACGCTCTATGTGCGAACAACTGCACAGTCTCTTATCTTTGCTCCTCTGGGTGCTGATTCAATGATTCTGTCGGATGGTTTGACTTTGATTGTGAGGTAATTTATGAAATATGAATATCTGGATAATGCGTATTGGGAAACTGAAGATAGATCAATAGTTAAATGTATTAGACTGACCACGATAGATGAGCAGTCTAATAAAAAGAAAAAAGATGTTCTTCAATTTAAGAAGACTCGCCCTGATGGTTCTGAATGCCCGAACTACAAAGAAGTTGTTGAAAAGTTTGGTATTCAAAGAATAGATCAGAACACTGCAGAGCGTAAAGAAAGAAAGAACCGCGAAGAAAAAGAAAAAAGAGCTATCGCTGAACAGAAGCAAAAGACTGCTCAGCTAGAAAAACTTTTTAATCTAAAACTTCAAGCGTTTGAAATTGATGAAATCAAAAACTCAAATGATCGTGTTCTACGCACAAAACTTCGCCGCGCAAAGAACGAAGTTGAAATGAATGCACTTGCAACCATTCTAATCGCAAAAGAATTGGGTATGTTTGGAGACAAATCTAGTGAGCGAGCCGAGTAAAGGATACGTTGTTGTAGCGTCGCGCCGAAGCTTCTTCTATGTCTCTGCTTTAAATTTGATCGAATCTATTCGCGACTTCTATCCCGAAGCAAAAGTCTGCTTAGTCACAGAAGAAAAGTTTCTTGACGGGCGAGAATCGATTGCTGACGAAATTGTTTTGTGTGATGATCATCGTCGCGCAAAGCTTTGGGGTATGGCAAAATCACCGTGGGATCTTAGCTTCTATATCGATGCAGACACAGAAGTAGAGCATGAAGACATTGAACATGTCTTTGATGAACTAGGCGACTATGACGTACTGTTTACTGGTCTGCCTGAAGAGCGCTCTTATTGTTATGCTGAACTGAAGTTCCCGGCTGGTCAATTTGAACTATGTGGTGCTGTTTGTCTCTATGACATGCGCAATCCTCTAGTGCGTGAGTTTATGAATGATTGGTATGATTTGACCGTAAAACAATATGCAGGAACATGGTGGCCGACAAAGAGTGACGGCACTTGGGATACTCATACTTATCCACGATCACTTTCAAGATGGGACCAGTTCTCGCTCTGGTGGCTTGTCAAGAAAGAACCAAAGTATCAAAATTTAAAAGTAGGCATCTTTGAAGATGACGCTAGATGGAACTTTTTTTCGCGGTATAAATATCAACACAATATTAAGCCAGTGGTGATTAGGCATTATTCAGCCGCATCTGCGAAACACGAAGAGTTTTAAATGAAAGATATTCCTTTAAATGATTTTGCTCTTGACATTTTAAACGAGTCGCTATGGTTTGTGCAAGACGAAAATTACAAATCTGTGGTTTGTGGTTGCGAAAAAAGACTTACTAAGAAAGATGCTGATTACTACACAGGCGATGAATACTTTGATGTTGTGAAATCAATGGGAAGAAATCATAATGGATTTCCTGAAATTGTTACTTCACATTCGTTTGCTGTAGGTAAGTTAAATTTTGCAAGAGGGAATGAAGTAACACAAAAAATTGGAGCTGTGTCTTCTCATCTAGAAAGTTTTTTGACAAAGATACAGACCACTTTTAATTTAAAAAGAAATGCACTGTTTAGTGTGTATCCGCCTGGGGGTTATATTTCTTGGCATAACAATGCCAATGCTTCTGCGTTCAACTTCATTTTCACATGGAGTGACACAGGAGACGGATACTGGAAACACTGGGACAATGAGAAGAAAGAAATGGTTGTCATTCCCGATGTTAAAGGATGGCAATGTAAAGCAGGATACTTCGGTGCGTATGAAGATTCCGAAGAAAAATTAGTTTATCACACAGCAAGAACCAATGACTCTCTACGAATGACAATCGCGTTCGTTCTTGATCGATCCGAGATGTCTCAGGGCATTCAAGATTGGATTATTGAAGACATTCACGCCTAAAATATTATAAATAGAGCCATAAGGTTTTGTTTTTGGATTAGAGACTTATGGCAAGATATGAAGAATTGACCATTGATCAGGGATCTGACGTTTCTCTAGATGTCTATCTCACAAATGTCGATGGCTCTCCAAAAGATTTATCTGGATTTTCTGCTGCGGCTAAAATGAGTACGCGGTACGATGTCTCAGACTCAGATAAAATACCATTCACTGCTTATGTTACCGTACCTACTTCTGCCGGTATTGTGAATCTGTCTCTTTCAAACACTGTTACAAGTACGCTAAATAGTAGAAGACGCTATGTTTATGATATGGAAATATCGTATGCAGACAGCGATTCTAACGTAATCGTAGAAAGAGTTCTTGAAGGGCTTATCACTGTAACTCCTTCGGTAACATGAGGTCAGCATGTCAATAGTACAAGTAGGCAGTAGAACACTCGTAAGTAAAATAACATATGGTACGCCTTATCGTACCGCCGTTATTTCTTCTAATGCTGACATCGATGCAATCACAGGTCTTGTAACGGCTGGAGCTGTTGACGGTTCGCTGTTTGCATATGACTCTGACACCGAAACTTGGCGCCCTGTTCTTACGCTGTCGAAGCAAATTATCGACGGGCGTACATATCCCTCTGACTCTGACCGCGCACAGATTTTAATTCGTCGCTCTGGAACTGCTGGCGATCCGCTGGTGCTGCGTACTGGCGAACTTGCATATTCTTACTTCTCAGATTCTGGAAGCGCAGCAGATGGTTTTGGCGCGGGTGGTGATCGACTCTTCATTGGTGCGGGCGGCGACTCTTCTGTAGACGGTGTTTTGCAAGCAGAAAGAATTGATGTCATTGGTGGTAAGTATTTCACTGATCTGCTCAATCATCCGCATGGCACACTGACTGCTTCTAGCGCTATTATTGTAGACTCTACTGGTAGCGTCGATACACTCCGTTCTGACGCACTCTTTGCTGACAGCGCAAATATCAGCGGGCTTTATGTCGGTGATTCTGCGCTAATCAATAATCTGCAAGTTCTTAGCGTTCTTACCATTAATGAATTGATTACTACTGGTGATGCAATTCTTAATAATGTTACAATTAATGGTACGCTAAACGTTGCGGGTCGTGCAACATTTGATTCTAGTGTTACGGTCGCTAATGATCTGACCGTTGCTGGTCTTTCTACGTTAGACTCTGCATCGATTGCAAATCTTTCGATTGATTCTGATGTCACGATTGCTGGAGCTGCAAGACTCAACGGAGATATTTTTGTTGGAGACAGAACCCTCAGCGAGTTTATTGACAGCGATGTTTTCCAACTGTTAAGAGCTGGTCAAGCTATCACTTTACAATATAGTGATGACAGCGACAAACTAACAATTGCAGTACCTACTGCTACGACAAACACACCCGGTGTTGTATTCTTTGATTCAGAACAATTCTCGGTATCAGTAACAGGTTTGGTCACTACACAAACTTTGACCGGTGGAACATTCTAATAAATAAAGTATCGCAATCATAGAGAGCAAAGATGGCAGACACAAGATTAATTAATAAAATTTCAAGCGTACCGAATAGAAGACCGGATAGTTCCGATCTTGTTCTCGGTGAGATTGCGATCAATACGCATGATGGAAAAATGTTCATCAAGCGCGATCAAAACGGTGCGATTGAAGTTGTTCAAGTTGGTGACGATCCTACACCAAACGTATACTATGTTGCTAAATCTGGTAAAGCAGGGAATCTTGGTACTTCTCTCTCTGATGCTTTTCAAACAATTGACTCTGCTGTTGATCTTATCACAACTCTCAAAGATTT
>Ga0208547_1000645_pt1 | contig 19871 bp, 35 predicted proteins | sample DEB08_DNA_5_FD_185501 | JGI IMG/M metagenome (GOLD analysis project Ga0208547, IMG submission 185501) | Aqueous microbial communities from the Delaware River and Bay under freshwater to marine salinity gradient to study organic matter... | ecosystem: Environmental > Aquatic > Marine > Coastal ...
TACCTTTAAATCTGGCATCATTACCATTAGAAACATTTGTCAACATTATAATTTCTTCATAAAGTTTCATGTCGGGATATAATGTTTTATATTTTGGATTGTATGCTCTCGCTCGGCTATGTGTAGGGCATGGAGGAGAACTCCAAATAAAATCAAATTCTTTATAATAGTCTAACAGATACTGATGCGCATCTGCAACAATTACTTTATCATTAGGGAAACGCTCTTGGTATAGCCTGGCAAGTTCCTCATCCCATTCAACAGCTGTTACCTCTATTTCTATTCCTGCTTCTTTTGCTACATCGTTCCACTTGTAACGATTTCCACCAAGACAAGCGTATAAATTAAGAATCTTATATTTACTTAACATTCTTAACTATTTTCTCGTTTACCCACCAAGTCCAATAACAGAAGATTATTGTAGTGAAAAATGATGCGCCCGATTTAATGGTAAAATCTTGTCCCTCTAAAAGTAACCTCCATTCGTAAACTACCCACACAATAACTGGGATTGAAATAATGATTAATCCAGCTATCAAAAACATTTGTTTAACGTCTTTCATGTTGTTGCGTTATAAAGTCCTATTCTTTTGTTTAATTCTGCTCTTAATCTTAGTCTGGCTTTGGGAGGGTAGATTAAATCAACTTTTTGCAATTCTCGAATTATAGCCCTTGTTTCCTTAATCGCTTCCCTTATTTTTCCTTCATCAAATTTACACAAAGGATAAGTTCTAACCAAATCAAATTTGACCTTTTCCCAATATTCTTTGCCGTAAATTCTTATCAATCCTTCGTCATATCCTATAATGTTTGCGCTTAGTTTTACGTTGCAGTAGTAGTCCTGGAGGTGAATATTATCGAGGTGAAATCTTAAAGAACCGTTTGAGCCAACTGAATGGTAATGCCCTGCTTGTTCCTTCCCATTATTCCCGCAACTAATGCAATTCATGCCTTTGTCGATAATTTTCACCAGCTTATTAATCTCTTTCTCCAAGTCCTTTTTCCAATCGGTTAAAGTCTTAATTTCCTCCTTTAACTCTGATTTCCTTTTACTCCACTCTTTAGCCTCTTTTTTTTCTCGGTCTATTCTTGCCTTTTCACTTGCACATTTGTACCCGCAAACACTTTGCAAAGGTCTTTGAGGAGTAAACACCTCTTTACATATTTTGCATTTTTTAGGCTTCAAAATCCTTAAAAGGGTTGTTTTTTCTAAACTCCTCCCTTCCGTGAAGGTAGTTGCTTTCATCTTTCATAGCAAATTCATGACAAGCGTCTTGATAGCGTTTGTACTTTTCTCTAACCGCTTTCATGCCTGGAGTTTCCTCCCTTACATCCATTTCAACCGCTTTTTTACTCGCCATTTCTTTATAAAAATTATTGGCTATTTCTTTAATCCGTTCTAATTCCTCTGGAGTTTCTTTAACTGGTTTGTCTTCATCCGCTATTTTAGGACGTTCAATTCGCTCTTTCTCAATTGCCCTTAATTTGATTTCATCGTACATCCTCGCCCAACTCATTAAAATTGGGAAGTCTACACTTTGTTCAAACTTATCTCTGAACTTTCCACTCTTGGCCATATCCATAAAAAGGTAAAAGTCTTCTGGCTTCCAATTCGGGAACTCATGTACAACCTCTTTTATAAATTCAAGCACCATTTCCTTATCCCAAGTAATGCCCGATTTAATAAACCTCAAAGTCTTTAAAAAAGTATCTGTCATTGATACTTTGTAAATGTTAAACACTTGCCTATCTAATTCGGTTGCGTTCTTATGGGTAACGGATCTAAAAGTAATCATTTCTGGGTTACTCACAATTAGTTCAGGTGTCAAGTCCTTACATCCCGAAGTCCTCAGGTGTAAAGCTACTTGCGAGTGGTATTTTAGCATCGTTTCCGCTTCTACTTTTTGTAATGATTTCATTATTCCAACTTTTGTTATTGATAAATGTTAAAGGATTTTTTCTGAATGTCTTATCAGGTTCTGATAATTTGTATTGAGGAATATACTCAATAGCTTGTTCTTTTTCCTCTTGGGTTAGTTTGCCCCATTTCTTTTCAGTTGCTACTTTGTCAACCTTTTTGTCATAGAGTTCCCAAAAGTCATCAAAGGAAGGGTATTCTAAAATTTCATAGTCATTTTCAATTACATCTTTATTTTCAATTTCATTTTCATCTTCAATTTCATTTTCTAAATGCTTAAGCAACCCTTTAAGGGTAGCTTCATGGGTAGCTTGTGTTTTAATTATAGTTAATAACTTGTCTTTACCGTAGTCGTTATAGATATAAGCCTTTATTTTATTGTACTTCTTTAAAGGTAAAGATGCTTTTGCTTTCTTAAAAAATGCGCCAAGCAACCCACTATCAGACTGTTGCGATTTGTATTCATTTCGCTCATCCATTACAACCCTTAACCTTTGGTTATACCACCCCTTTTCCACTTGCTTGAATTTCGCTTGAAGGGTCGCTTGTAGGGTTGCTTTAGCGACCCCAGAGCAGAACATTACTACCCTATCAAGGTCTAAAGGTATAAATCCGTTTTGGTGTTGGTAAATAAGCAAATCAATATAACAAGCCCTTTCCTCAGGTGTCATTAATCGAGTGCCAGAATAAAAGTCTTGCGAGTAAAATAAAAAAGCTGGATCTTTTGCCATAATTAAAAAGCCCCTATCAGTTTGACTTCTACCACAAGTCGCACCAATAAGGGCAAATAAGATAAGTTAATTGATAGTGGTAGTATCATTGCGCTAAGTTACTAAATTAAATTCAAATATTTATCTATCTTATTCAGAAAATTAGGTGTTAATTTCGAGTTGACCATATCCAGATTCTTACTTACAAGTGAAGGTGAACGGTTAATAAAGTTGCCAATGTCGATTGTATAATCGCCTCTTTGTCGCCTTAAATAGCAAAATGCAACCCGTGCTACTACTATGTCTTCTTGATGATCCTTGCTTTCTCGAAGGGTTTCCAAGTTAATTCCCGTTAGTTGTTCAATAAACTTTGCATCGTCTTTCGGCTCGGTTTGCGTTTCTCTTTCCTTTTGGTATCTGGTTAATTCCCGACCTTGTAATATTAGCTTGTTTTTTAGCGTTTTAATCTCCTCTAACGAATGTTCATTAGTTCTTACTATGATTCTTTCCTTTGGTTTTCTTCGCTCTTTTAAAAGCTGAACCTGGTCTTGCAATTTGTAAACTAACTGCCTTAATTCTTTTGGAGTTAATGCCGTTGTCGGTCTGTTGTCTATTTCTTTCATTTTCGTTTTTTTCATTTATGTACTTACAATGTAATTACTTTACGCTAAGATTATAATTGCCGTACAAACTGCAATGGTTATAAATAATCTGTAAAGGAAGGTTGTATCTTGACTTTCATAATATGGATGTCTGTTTTTCATTGTTCTATTTTTGTTCCCGTTTCAATTAAATATTCGTTGATAATTTTACTGTCTCTTGCTCTTATTTTGTAGTCGTAATTGCGCAAAGAGTTAATAATGGTTGAGTGATCTCGGTTAAGTACCCTACCAATCTCAGCTAAGGAGTAACCCCGATATCTTAAAATATAGCTTAGAATTAAACGTGCGTAAACATATTCCCCCTTTCTTGATTTCTTGGATAAGTCTTTAACTCCTACTAAAGTTTGTACAAAGTCAATGTCATTTGAGGCTTGTGGCTTCTTTTTCATATCGCCATAATATAACTCCTCAAAATCTGCTAACCTTCGTTTTAAGTGTGCGTTTTGATTTGCTAACCGTTGCATTTTACCTTTGTCACCTTGATAGGTTATGTAGGTTTTTCGCTTGTTAAGTTTTTCTAACTCCTTAATTCTCTTTCGTGCCTTGTCCAGTTCATCGGATAAATGATGAACCATTTTTAACAACTCCTTTCTATCCTTTTGGGTTGTTGGTCTTAAATCTATTTCAAACATTTCGTTTCGTTTTAATTTATTTCAATTTGTTCGTTTGGGTCAGGTATGTAAAGGTCTAAAGTCTCAGCACTCCATTGTTGTAAATCTGCTATAAAATCCATCATTTCAGAAGTAGATAATGCACTTGTTGCCTCAACAAAGGTAATTACTTCGCCCGTTTTTTCGTTGGATGTTTCCTTTTTTAAGAACTGATATTTACACAAATCTTTTACCCATTCAATATTTACCGCCTCTTTCCAACCTAATTCAACTAACCTTTCTTGAATCATTGGAAATACTACTCCATGTAAATAACGATTTTGAGGGCTTGTACGCTTTCTTTTAGCTTTTTCGATACTAAGTACCACCTTTAACCCAGAAAAGGATTGTAGGGCTTTAATTAACCTTTTGCGCCCTACTTTAACCTTTCCGTTGTCGTCAATTTGTATTAACAGTTCTGTTTTCAAAAAACTAATTTTCTAATTGTGCTTTATTGGTATAATATGCATCTAAATATAGTTCATCTATGATTGTATCATAATCATTAGAATCAAACTCATCCCTTGACACAAATCCACTAAAATCAACTTCTTTCATCCAGCTTCTTGGCTCAAAAGGATATCCACCCATTAAACCAAGTGCCATATCAAATCTAATTTTGCTACCCCCAACAGTCATTTCGTCAAAACCTTCTGCATTTATCCAAAGATTTAATCTTCTTGTAGCTTCTTTTTTTATTTCGTTTTTTCTTTCTTTTGTCATGATTTCTGTTTTTTAGTTTTTAAAATATTGATAGTCACCCTCTTAAAACTAACTTAAGTGTTAATATCATAGTTTTAAAAGAAGATATAACTTTTTCGATTTCTTCGCCATTCATTATGTTTAATAACTTGAATTCTTCAGAACTTAATAAATCAATTTTGTCTTGCAAACTGTTTATGTGGTTTTCGATTTCTCCTTTTGATTTCATGATAGTTTTTTAAAATGGTAACCCGTCCTTGTCAGTTGGGTCTGGCTGAGAAATAGATGCCTGATTTTTATTGTAGGTGTCCTCTTGAATTTTACCCGCAAAGAATTTGCCCTTTGTGCCTTCTTTTACCCAAAGTGCTACACGCATCTTTTGACCGTTAATTAATGCCGAACCCGTGTAATCGGGTTGACTGTCTTTCTCTTTGTTGTTGTTTTTGAAGATACTAATATCTCCTTCTTTTTGTTCGTAAGCCATGTTACTTAATCTGGTTTTTAATTGTGTTAATAATATCTGTTGCACTTGGTCGTGCGTTGTCGAAGATCGGGTGAAGTTGGTTATTTTGAAGGTAGTTAATAGTCTGTTCCGCTTCCTCTGGACTAAACAAAAGATAGTTTAATTCAATCAATTGTTTATGATCTTCATCAATACTTGCGTTTTGGATTAAAGTTTCAATGTACATCCGTTGTTGATTAGAAGCCAACTCCCTAACCTCCTCAAAATTTTCACCGTCAAAATATGTTGCTTCCATTATTTCTGCTTTAAGACGATTACATTTCTACCCTCTAATTTGCCCTCAATGAAAGCCTCTACCAATTTGTCAAGCATTTCATTAGCCCAGTCAGGGATATATTTATGCTCACCTTCAATGAATACTCTTGGGTATTTGTAAAGGTCACGCCCTAACCCCCATTGAACTGCACACCGTTTCATGCTATCAGAGAAACCGCCTTTAGTAGATTCTATTGCAGTTTCATCAGCACCGTCAAACTTCCAAACCCATTCACTATCTACCCTAACACCAATTCCACATTTAACACCTTTTTCACTCCACTTCTCAAAGGTGTTTTGCCACCCTCCAGGGCTAAAGGCATCATCTAATCTTTCCATGACTGCCCTATTTTGTAAGTAAGGTACTACGGTTGTTTTTCCGTTTCTACCCGATTGGATGCGCCATTCAATTTCGTTTGGTTGCATCGGTTTTCTTAATGCTTCATTCATCTTTTAATTCAATTTCAGTAGGTTGTTTAATTAATCCAAAAGGCTTTTTCTGCAACTTGACTAATACCGCTTGGTTGTCAAATTTTCTGTCTATGTCTCTGGCTATTGATCGTGCCATTAGTTCAGCCATATCATCGTCACATTCAAAAACATAGAACTCAACGACTGCTTTATATCTCTTATCTATCATTGCGTATAGATTGAGATATGATAAAATCTCTTTCTCTTTGTTGCTCCCGAATATCTTCAAAGTCTTCGTCAATCTCGCTTAAGATTGCTTCACATTCAGATAAGTCTAAGTTACGGTTGCAAATTGCTACAACTTCACTGAAAGCTGTGTCATTTTTGGTAATCGCTGCATCTAAGATTTGATACAGTTCCATCCGTGTCATTTTCACGGTTACTAATTCTTCAAGTGTACTCATTGTTTCGTTTTTAGTTGTTTAAAATTAATGTTTTATACTGATTTATTGAAATTTTCAAAGAAGTTTTTCTCTTTTTTTCTTTTAGGAATTTCGACCTCGTAGAACTTAATTAACGCAACTGCAACCCGTTCTGATGCTTTGCCAGTCTTCCAAACTTTGCTCACTTGTGGCTTGGTGCAGTTGGCTATTTCAGCTATTCGGGTTGTGTCACCCCATCGCTTAAATTGTAAAATTAAATCCATTGTTTCGCTTGGTATTTGCATAATCTTTCTTGTACCACCAAAGCCCGATACCTTGTGAGCATCGGGTTTAGCGGACTTATTACTAATCTATGAAAAAACTCTTTTTAATGTAATTGTATAGCCTTTAGCATCTACAATCATTTCCGTGCCTTCTAAGGGCATTTGAGGTATTTGGCACTCCATTAATCCAAACTCTTTACAAAGTGTCTTTAAGTAGCCATAAGCCACGTCAAAACGGCTAATTGACCTGCCTTCTCTTTGAGGTAAGTAATTGTTGCTGGGTGTTGGTGTTACTTGGTACATTTCGTTTTAGTTTTGGTTAAAGCGTGTCGATATAATTTTTAGCTTTTTCAATAGAGTTTTCAGAACCGTCTGCAAGGATATTCCCAGCAATACATTTTACCATGTCGTTTCCTTTGTAAATTATACAAGTATGCGTTTTTACGTCTGTTCTTTTTTCAATTCTAAAGCCTTTGTAATTTGTGTTTGAATGTGTCATTTTGTTTCGTTTTATTGTTGACTCAAAGATACAATCTTTTTTAAACTTTGCAAATCTTTTTTAATAATTATGCAAACTTTAACATTTAAGGTAAAAAAAACCTCCGTTACAACTAAGCAACGGAGGTAACGAAACAATGAAAACGAACATTATACAGAATCTCTATACAAATTATATGAAAGTTGAGCCAATGCGTCTGCATCCCTACCTATTACGGGTGCAACTCCGCTTTCTTTGGCTACTTCTCTGGAATACTTGTCAATGATCAACGAGGCAATACCGTTATAAGTGTTGTTGGTTTGTGCTGGGGATAGCATTTCAATTTCATCTAACAACTCATTTAATGCGTCTTCCGCATCATCTAAAGTTCCTGGAATACCCTTCCACTCCTCAATTATTTCGGTTATGTTATTTCTTAACCACTCTAAAAAATTATCATCTAAAGTTCCAGGAATAAGACCTACAATAGTATCAAATACACCTCCTGAAAATGTGCCTTTTTTAATAGCCTCTTTAAGACCTTCCAAAAACATTACAACGGGTTCACCTACAATCTCATACCAATTATCTAATTGAGTAAAAATGCGAATAAAAAAGAACCTAACAGAATCTACAATGTCTGAAAATATACCTTTTAGGTCTTCAAGAATAGTAGTGCCGTCTTTCTGACTGAATAATTTACGTTTCATTAGTTACAATTTATTTCGGTAAAAGTAGGATTATTTCGGCAATCCGTACACTTTCGCCAATTAAAAAATTTGTGCATAATTCTCTTACATCTTTCGCACTCAGGTCTATCCTTTTCCAGTTCCACACAATTAGAACTTCTAACCAATTCACCCCAAATAGGCAAAGTAGTATTTTGGTGTTGTTCACCTATTCCAAAGATAAGCCCGTAAACGTCAGGAGATACCCCATTATGAATACATATCCAATCTAAGTACTTTGCCCCTTCACTCAATACTTTGTTCATTAGATAAGCGTTTAAGTCCGTATTACCTATTAATCTACTTGGTTGGCTATTTGTTTCAGTTACTAAGTAATATTGAGCATCTGGAAATAGTTCTAAAAACTCACTATAAAACCCGTCAAAATCAAAGTTATCAATCTGCTCATAAGCTAAAGAAGTATCTACCCCATCAAATAAAGCTGGAAACTCACGACCGTCAAAATAAGGATGAAATACAACACCGTCACCCTCTTGGATGAAATCACATAGATTTTCATTCCATTGCTCATGATCCTTTCTTGTGCGATTCCCAAACGGTGCTGCTGGATGAATTAAGGGGATGCCTAAAGCCCGTACCATTTCGGCAATTGGTGAACTTTTGCTTACATACTCGTTAAAATCATGCTTTACTTGGGAATAGCTTTCATTGCCCATTTCAACTGCTACCACGTTAACACCGTTCATTAAAAGAAATTCAATAGGGATAATTGCCTCACTTGCTGGGATGTAAATATTTACCGCCCAAATAACTTCTAAGTTAAACTTCTGATTTAAGTCGATTAAGTCATACAAATAAGAGGTCATTGGTTGGTTTGCAGTTTTTCTATACCACTTTTCTAAAATGTCGTCACTTTGTTCTTCCTCTTTCGATTTGTAAAGAAAGGTTATACTATCAACTATTGCACTATCCATGCCCCAACCACCCCTATAAGGTGTAGGGTTTGCATATTTAGTTATTGCACCTCCAGGAAGTCGTAAAACCCAAACATTACTCCCCGTTTCATCTAATAGCCATTGGTCACTCTGTTCGGTTCGGTTCTCGAAAAACCCCGCTCCATTCATTCCAATCGTTTGTGCCGTACAATGACTAATACCTGCAAGTGCTAAAATTATTAAAATGATGAAACATATCCACCATTTGTAAACTTCCTTAATTCTTATTTTCATTATTCTACTATTAATTCATATTCGTGATCGTCAAAATGGAAAAACTTACCTATCTCTAAATCAGTAAAATCCTCCACCAAGTCAATAAATTCTATGTTGGTTATTTCCCTTTCTTCATCTTTGTAAATCCTTTCTTGTTCAGCTAATGCCAACTTAACACCCATTCGTGCGCAATGTTTTAGTAACTGTCTTTCAAAAATTCTCATAGTAATCTATTTTGGTGTACTTACTTTCAAAGTTACATTCTTTTTTAAAGGTGTGTTTGTTCTTCGTGACCTATAAATATGCCCACATTCTAAACATCTAAAAGCGTCATAAGTGTTAACATAAGTGTTATAACTTGTATTAGTGAACTCCTTTTCTCCAGATAAACAAACTGGGCAACCGTCATTATTTGAAACAGATAATAAAGCTAAGTTTGGATGTGGTGAAACCCATGCTCTAATCTTTAAATAAACGTCCTCCAAAACTCTTACATCTTGGTCACAATATTCTGACATGAATTTTAAAGCCTTAAAATCGTTATCCATGCACTTTCGCCATAACCCCGTCTCTGTTTGCAACTTCCCCTCTATTCCAAAAAAGTCTTTAGCAATATAGTCTAAGCGGTTAGATGTAATTGCAAACTTTCTTCTCACTACTTGTAAGGTGTCTATTACTTGATATGGTGAAGGTCTGCCAAATTCATACTGTAAAAAACGGGTGTTCATCTTTTTAATGTCAAACTTTACCCCATTATGCGCTATAATGATTTCAGCTTCATCAATGAGATTCCACAAGCTTTTACTAATCCTTTTGTCGTCTCGTGCAATTAATTCTTTTTGTGTCATTTTATCTGACATAACCTCGTCAGAGAATAACCACTTTGCAGACCAACACAACATACCCCAATCATGTACTATAAATCCATCGCTGATATTTGTTTGCCACTTGTTAAACGAGTAGGCTAAGAAAGGGTAAGTTTCAATGTCAAATAACAATATTTTGCACTTGCTAACCTCTTTTTTGGATATGACTGACTTAATTAAGGGTTTGTTTTTAACCACAACTGCCCTAATTTGCCTTTCAAGTGATTTAGGGAAACTCATTTTAGGGAATTTCTTTTTAAGAGCATCCGCAATTTCTGATGATGTCTTACCTTTAGATGATTGTTTAATGATTTCTGGAGTAACTTTTGACCAATTCATAAGGTTTATTTACTGTAATCCCAACGCCTTGCTTTTTTGCCATCAAAATAAGTGTCATAATGTACAAATGTGTTATAAAGTCCTAATCCACCCTCTTTAATTTCGCCTTTCTTAATTAATCCCTCAATTACCTGGTGCAATTCTTTTGCAGTTAATCCAGTTACTCGAATGTCCGCAGCCTTGCCTAATAAATGTTGACTTTTGGAAGCACCGCCAATTGATTTATTATACTCAGGTGTTCGATATGCTGAATTAATTATAATAGGCTTACCGATTGCCTCACGAATAATTTGAAGGTTAAAGGCTAATTCAATTACATTTAACCTTAGTTCTCTTGGAACAGGTGAACCGTCCTTGCAATCAAATTCTGAAAAGTGAAAGTTTTTAGTTATCTGCATTAAGTGTTATTTGACCACCAATCTATACTAACTTCATTTTTAGGTGTGTCATCACCTCCAAAATAAGGTTGTCGAGGGAAAGAAATAAATGACCAATTGTAACCTCCATAAGTGTACATCTTACCACCTATCTCAAATTCAACTAACCCCGTTTGCTCGTTAAATCTAATTGACCATAAATATAGCTTATCCATTTCTAAGTCTATTGGTTGAAAAATTGAATGAATGTTTTGACCGTCTTTATTAATGTACGGTATTGCTTGAAATTTACCCTTATAATATCTCCATCCAACCATAACCGCATTCTTATTAGGAACGATTGAATGACTTAACCCACCGCCTTTATTCCAGTCAGCTTGGTTAAATGGGTTGGTTGTTTCGTAAATAGATTCTTTGGTAAATCTAATTGAGCCAATAACATGCAATCTACCCAATTGAGGGAATAAAAAGTGTCTTGGCTTAAAATAGTGTCCGTTCGTTTTGTATTGTTTCATTCAACAAATATAACTATTTCTGCATTAATGATTTAACCAACTAATTAACGCAGAAACCGCAGCCCCGATAAAGGCAGCTAACCCCGTCATCCAACTCTTAAAAAAACCTACTTTTGTTTTGATCTCGGTAACTTCTCTTAAATACTCCTCTCTATGGTCGTCAAACTTCCCACCTATCTCTTTCAAATCTGAATGTAATTGGTCTAAGCGTTTATCTATGTGTTGTCTAAGTTCGTCCATAACGAGTGTCTGATGGGTTAAGCCAGTTAATAATAATTGGTAAGGTAGAAGCCACGCCAACCGTTAAGAGGCTTTCCACCATTTCCAGATTCCAAGAAAACAGGTTTGTACCGTTTTGCAATTCGATAAGGTAAGCACCTAAAACGGCACTAATGAAAACCTTAATCCAAGATGCGTATATTGTGTTGAGTTCTTTCATAGTTATTTTATTTCGTAAGTAAAGTTAATAGCCACATAGTAATTACTACTGCCACTATGTGTTATCCTTAAATATACTTTATTATCACCAATATCCGCAACGCATCTTCCAGCTCTATTAGAACCATTTTCCTCTAAGCCTGAAATAGCTGAACCAACAACATCATTCTCGTTTGTAAAGTCAGATGCAATTGGAATTGTTAAACCTATAATTGATAAAGATCCACCTGCAGAAAAGTCAACAGTAATCATAATTGAAACTGTTACTATATTATTAATCCTTGTGTAATGCGCTCCATATAAAACAGTAGCATCAACATTCAAGCTATCTGTTATTGTCGGTGTATATGTTCCACTTTCAAGTATCGGTGCAACCCTCTTATAAACCGTATCATTTGAAATGACAAGCGTAGTGTCTGAAGTGCCTGTGTACAAATTAGGCAGCAATATCGTGCTATCTATGGTCACGCTCCCATCATAAATCTTCATTGCATGAATGCCATCTGCTAAAGAGCCTGTCGCAGTCTTTGTTCCGAAATGTAACTCACCCTTGCCATTATTACCTGTCTTTCTATAATTAATAAACGCACCCACGTTTTTATCCTGCGTTGCATTTTCACTCGTAAAAGCCAAGCCTACATAACCACCTATACTATCCTTAGAACTCTGGAGCATCATTTGATAATTATTAGCATCCCAAAGCCCATAGCCTGGTTCACGCTCATCGCTTACCGTAAATTTAGCACCATCAACATTACCTCCGTAGTCTTGCGTTTGTCCTCCCCTGCCTATTGAAAAATGACTATTCAAGAAATATGAATGAGCAAACAAACCACCTCTTAACTTAATCACCGTTTGACCTCCAGCACTATCTATGCTGAATCCACCATTGCCATTAGCATCAATAAATAAAGTAGATATCCCTATGTCGTTTAGTTCATTTCTTGCCTGTAATATCTTAGCGTCTCTTTGGTCTGTTTTTAAAAGCAAAAAATTGTTTTTATATTCTAAGTAATTTTGCGTTGAACTGTCGCCCCCTTGAAACCCCTCTAAGAACTGCCAGAAGACTGAAGTCTCATAAGGTATTTGAGCAGAAGCGTTAACCGCTAAAAACGTCAAGAAAATAAAGAGTAGTTTTTTCATATTAATTAGTTCCAATTATTGTTATTTGATAACCAGCAGATAACGCAGCCTTGAATGTCATGATGCCCGTTACACTATCCCAAGCCGTAACCATTTTACGAGCAGCACTCAATCCCGATAAGCTACCCATATTCCCAGCGCCTTGTAAATTGATATACATATCGTCAAGGTCATATCCGATAAAATCGGCAAAGGTCTGGGTTGCACTTGCCGTTGTTATGTAGTTTTTAATCATTGTTGTACTTTGAGTTATGCAATATTCATCTATTATCAGTTGCCTAATGTCTAAAGATTCATCATCGCAGCCGTAAGAAATAAAGCAACTTTCATCACCGCTTACCCTTATTTCGTAATCAATACTCACCACTCCTAAATCACTCGGTAACGTATAATCTATCCCGTCAAACTCACCGTCAAAGATTGTTCTTCTATTCGTTTCAATGGATAAAACAGATACCTCTACATAGTCCGTTTGGAGTGCCGTAGCAAGACTTTTAATGTTATTTGAACTGATAGTATTAGCTATGTTATTGCCTATCTTAGAAGTGATATTAGCATCGTCAGTTTTGTAAATAGCTTTGTCGAAAAAACACACTAACCGCATTGGAGCAGTTTGGGTAATATTCAACCCACAACCAACATCACTTTCTTCCTCCTCCCTTGAAATCGCACCCGTAATTCTATGATATAAAACTTTACTTTCAAAATCTACCTCGTCAAAATTACCCCTCGAAACATAAACTAAAGGCACGGTTCTTTCGTTGCCTTCCCGATCCTCCACCGTTTCCAGCTCAGTTACCGCATGGTAAGTAGTAGCAATTCCTAAAACCTCTAAAAGACCATTTAAGTAATTGACCGTTTGGTGTATCATTTAGTAATTATTTTTACAGATAATTTAGCAAGGCAACTTGTTAGATTCCTTTTTATTATAGCATCTAACTCAAAAACAGTTTTCCCATATTTATCTATTGCCCCTTCAACTTTTTTTGCATTCTCTCCCGTGACCATACTTGTCGCTTTGCTTTTTGTAAAATGCAACCTTCCCCTATTTGCCAATTCGGTAAAAAGCCTACCTCTTAAATTTAGATTAACAAAATTGCTTTTACGACCTACAATCTGCCTATATTTTTTATATCCACCTTCGATAACCATTATTGGCAATGCCTTGTTTTTCTTTCCTGTTTTTTTATTCGGCAATGCTAACCATAAATCCCTTGAAGAAGAAGACCCTCTTTTAGCTGACACCTTTCTTGTTTTTATATTGCTTGAATAAACAACAGATGTACTTGTTATTTTTGTTGGCTTAAATGCACCCCTTCTTAATCCTTCAAATGCACTCCTACCAGCCAACATTGTTTTAGTTGAATATTGACCTATCTTTTGGAGGTTGCCGTTTCTACCGTTTACAAAAATACGCCTAACATAGTCAGCGTGAGCATCATTAAGACACTTTTTTATTTCTTTGTTAGCAAGAGAAATTTCACTCAACCTTCTATCCAATTTCTTTTGATACTCTTTTATGGTCATGGTAGATTAACTTTTAATTTAACCGACCTATTGCAATTAAAACAGTTGTTATCAGGTAGTTTCATGTTTTGTAAAACCGTACTCATACTTTCTAAGTACCTTTGTTCGTACCTTTCTCTTAATTCATTTGCATCGTTTCTATGAAGATTAATAATAGAATTAAACCGTTTGCTAAACTCCATTTCCTCTGCTACTAAAGCACCCGCTTTGTACCATAAAGCCTCCGCCAATAAGTGTTTAACAGAACATACAAAAGGCTCAAATGAACAATTAACAGAGAAGGTAAAACTTAACCCGTCATTGTTACTATTGGCTTCTAAATTTTCCTCTACTTTTGTTGCGCTGTTTAATATCTTTCCACTATTAACCGTTACATAAGGGTTAGAATATCCGTAAGGGTTTCTACATTGTGTGCAACCGCTTACCAGGTTTGTTTTATAACTATCAAACTCAGCTAAGTAACCAACAAATAAATGAACCTCTTGACCGTTAGACTTATACGTTTTGCTTATGTCCGCATAACTTACCTGACCGCTTACCGTTGTTACCGAAATGGTATCAAGCAGCTTATTTGAGATAAGGTCATAAACCAATACGTTAACCGTTCCAGTAGTGGCGACTTGAAGCCCCACCTTACTAATATGTAACTCATAATAACCCTCTTGTAATTCAATTTCTTTACCTACTAAATAGGTAGCTTGTGAACTTGCAACCTGGAGATTTTCTTGAAAAATCCCGACTGTCTTATTTTCAAGAACGCTCGATGTTTTGAAACGAGGGTTAAAATGCGTCCTAATGTTATTTAATATAATGTCTCCAGCTAAGTCAATTTTCCCTTCTAAGAAATCGAAGGCACTTGCTATCTCCTCACTCATGGTTTTGTCCGCTTCCAAAATTCCAACACCGCTTAAATCGTTAATGTAATAAACGGAATTTGGTGTAGTGTCTGAGCAACTTCCCCTAACACCTACTAAATTTGAAAAGCAACTAACAGCCATGTCTTTTTCTTTTTACAAATATACAAAAAACAAGGGAGGCAATTCACCCCCCTTGCCAACTAAACAAATCCTAATGAAGAATTATCAAGGATTACTTACGTCAAATGTTAGAATACCAGTTACACCGTCTAAGATGTCGCTATTTTCGTACATATCAGTAGGCTTAAAGAATAAATCCCAAGCTAAAGAAAGTTTCACGTTAACCGTGTTACAGTCTCTAATTACTGAAAGGTCGAAAGGAATACCACGTCTTGAAACGATTGTAGTATACTGATGAGCATCATCAGAAAGCGCAGCACCAAGACCGCCACTATACTGATTGAACCAAACTGGCAAAGCTGCACCTGCTTCCATTACTAAGAACTTAGAAACATCATTACTAAATGCTGTTCCAACTCTGTAAGAAGGTAGGATTGTAGGAGTGCCTTGTGCTACTGAACTGAAATCTAATCCAGTCTGAGCGCAACAACCTACACCGATTGCATCGTAATAGTTAACTATGTCATAGTCACCAGCGATGATTGGAGCAGAAGCAAATTGGTTAAACCTTGCAGACTGCATAATCATTTGGTGTGCGTCATAGTCGATAGTACCGTCACTCAATTTGGTTGCAACAGTTTTAACACCACCTGCAACACCGTCAGTATCAATTGTAGCAAAACCACCAACACCAGCAACTAAATACTCGGCTGCTTGAGTTTCCATCTTGCGCTCTGCACCGTCCATAAGGTCAGATACCAAACGTGCAAAATAAGTCTCGTTACCTTCACAACGTCTCCAAAGGTCAGAGAAATCAAACTTTTTAGCAATTTCTAAACCTTTAGTCTCGTCAAAGGTGTAAGTTGTTGAAGTCTCACCACGCTTGTCAGAAGCAGTACAAGTGTCATAATTAATATAATTGTCAACTTCACTTTCAAGAACTCGTCTTGAATAAGTCAACTGAACAGTACGTAGTGAAGCATCACCTACCATTCTTTGCTCTAAATTAATAGCATTGTTTTCTGGGCTAAACAAAAACCCGATTAGTGGTAAAGGTTCTGCACCTCCACTAACGCTAAATACATCACCTAACCTGTCTTGCAGATTGGGACAATTCACAAAAGTTGTTAATGAACTCATTTTAATGATAAATTAAATGTTAGTCTAACCTTTTTTCGGTAAGGAAAGAATGACCTCAATTTACCATTTTAAGGCATGGTTGCCTCATGAGTGCTTATCTGTTTAACTCTTTAAGCCTTTGTTCATAAGCTGAACTTACTTTTTTTGGCTTGTCTTGAGTTTGTTCAGACCTTGTAAAGTTAATTGTTTTTTTGCTACCGTCCAAATTGTTCTTTTTCAGCAACCCGTTAGCCTCTGCAACTTGGGTAAAGATTGTGACGGGATCAGCAAATACACCTGCCTTATCTTTCAATGGAATTAAATTCCCGTCCTTATCCGTTACAATTGGGTTGTCTTTTTCATCAATGTCAAATTTATAATTTGAATTAATCAAAGCATCAAATCCTGTGCGCTGTACATCGGTAATTCCGTCAACCCAACTAATACCAGCTTTCAAGTCTTTCAACTTGGTTTGTACCTTAAAGGATTTTAATTCGTTTTGGAACTGGCTTTCTTTTTCTTGAAGTGCTGATTGCGTTTGCTCTAATGCCTCTTTGTAAGAGATTAAAGATTTTTGCTTCTCCTCCAACTCCTTAGAAAGATCGTTTAGCTTCTTGTCGTTGCCTTCTTTAGCCTTACCTTTTAAATCCTCTAATTTAGTAGTCACCAAAGTAGCGTAATCACTTAACACTTCCTCAACTTTCTTTTCTCTTAACTTCTCAAAGGAGACATCTTCACCTAAAGCCTTACCAAACTCAACTAACTTCGAGTTGATTTCACCCATTCTTTTTCCTACTACTTTGCTTTTAATAGATTCATCAGCGTGTGCCGTTTCTCGACTTACAAACCTGGAGTTAAAAGATTCTTTGAACTTGTCAAAATCTTCTTCGCTTTCAATAGATTCAACATTCAGGAAGGTTAATACCTTGCCTACAATTTCTTCATTAAGTGCCATAATTAACTATTTGTTTTTGTTCTTTTTGTGTATTTTCTTTTCGGCTTTGGGGCTTCCTCTGTTGGTTCGGTTTCAACCGTTGGTAAAGCCTTTGGAGTTGGTTCAGGTTCAACTAATTTAGTCCAACCTTTAGCCGTTAAAATGTCTTCTCTGATTGCAAAAGACATTACTATTTTCTCGTCTCCTATGAATTTGAAATATTTAGCCATTTTGTAAAGTTAACTAATTTTTTAGTTATAATGTATCTTGACTCCAGCTTTCATCTAAAACCTCAACCCATTGCATAGTATCGTCATAGCTTGTGTGCCTTATGATTGAATATAAATCTAATTGCGTTGGATGCTGTCTTGGTTCCGCCCACCTTGTAGTAGTACCGTTGTAGCCTTCGCCTTGCGTTACTATATTATCATAGTTTTCCGCTTCTTCTTTTGTGCCTATGTAGTAACCGTTTGTCATGGATATATGTTATAGTGGTTATTGATGTTTGTTTCTATGCCGACTCTGTTGGATGTTTGTGCGGTTTGCCAAGTAACAATCTCACTAACATAACCTTCTAATTCATTTCCTGATGTACCTGTATAATTACCAATTACATATCGTGTTGTTGCTCCTGATGCAGTTGTTACGTTGTCCTCCTCTAAATTATTAGTATACAACTTTCCGTCATTTATATCAATAGTTGATAACTGAAATGAGCCAACATTCGTTGTGGAAATCATATCGTCATTACTATTTACATACTTTAACTTTCCTGCATCCGTTGCAGTTATAATTATATAATTAGAATTGGATAATGCTAACAAGACTTGGTTTTTATTACTTTTATATATTATGTTATGTACGATTGTAACGAAGTTGTTCGTTATGGGTGAAGTATTTACTGTTAAACATTTATTTTCCGATATTGTGCCGAAATCTATTGCAGGTCTACCATTCTCCTCTACCAATACCCCTGCATCTACTATCTTAGGTTGGTTAGCTGCGGTAGCTTGTGTTGCATCGTTATTTCCGCTTTGGTCGTACCAAGTTGTTACAAATCCATCTCTATCTTGCGCATATATACTATAGTAGTCGTTAATGTTTGTTTCTATGTTTGTTCTGTTGGAGGATTGGTCGGAGTTATAAATTATTAACTCTTGCATTAAAAATGCAGAAGTATTGTCTCCAATCCTAAAAGATTTTTCTAAACCTTGAAAACCAACATCTCCAGTTTCAACAGAAGCAGCATCTATTGCTATTTCTGAACTTGCTCCATCAAATAAAGAATATCGTAGAAATTGGTTTGCAGTATTTGGGAAAGTGCTTTGAAAAGATAAGGCTGCAAACATTCTGTGAAAACCACTATTAATATCATTTAAATTTCTGTCAACTAAAATACTGCCATCAATAAAATCTGAATTAACATTATTATTTTTAGCAATGATGAAATAAGTATTTGGTTGTGAATATGTACCCGATGCTGAAGTTAGCATTTCGGTACTTGTTGTAAACTCCAACGCAGGTCTACCATTCTCCTCAACCAACACCCCAGCATCAACTATCTTAGGCTGATTTGCTGCGGTACCTTGTGTAGCGCTGTTGCTACCCGCTTGGTCGTACCATGTAGTAACGTAGCCGTTATCACTTGCCGTATTACCTACCCATGCTAATAACGTGCCGTCTGTTATTTCATCCGCTGTAAAGTCCGCTTCTGCATTATCGCTTGACCTGCGAACCCTTATAACTGAACCAGTATAACTTGTTTTTAAATTTCTCAAACTATATGCCGCCGCCGCAGTTGCTGTATCTAATGGTAAAGGCATATCTGCATTTACCCAGTTAAGCATTGTACCATCCGCAACTTCATCCGCTGTGAAATCATCTTCTGCGTTATCTACTGACCTGCGAACCCTAACTACATTAGTTGAATTAACGGACAACCTACGCAGAGAATATGCTGCTGCTGCGCCTGTGTATTGGTCTAATACAAACTTACCTGTGTTAAAAGAATGTATTGAGTTATCTAATGAAAGTATTAACCCCATTTAGACTAATGCAATTATGTTAGTAGCCGTTGTTCCTGTGCTGTAAACCCTTTTAACAATGATAGGTAAAAATATCCCAGCAGGTAGCCCAGAAAAAGTAACAGTACCACTATCAGCCATGTCTACCTTCAAGTTACCAGCACCGCCAATGTAAAGACCCTGTGCAACCGTTGTTAAATCCGTACTGTCGTTAGGTGTTACAGCACTTGCAACACTTGCCATGTTATTGTAAACGTATTTGTATGTATCACTCATAATGCAAATTTAATCAATTTTTATTTATCTTTTTCTTTTGGTCTTATTTCGTTGAAAAATGAGGAAGATTCTGCTTTAGCCTTGCTTACGGGTAGCAATGAATGGAGACAATTGTAGCCGCCTCGGTAAGAAAATATCGTTTTACTGTCCGTTTCAGGTCGTTTACCTTGCCAACTTAAACTCGCCCAACTTTCGACCTCTTTCTTACTAAAGTACCTTCCTATTCTTTGTAAACAGAAATCTCTACTATCCTTAACCGCACCCCCTGCATACTCGTAATATTCAACTCCTATGTCCTCCCCGATTAAATGCGTGTAATTAGCGTTAAAGATGTTAAAGCTATCCCTTGCGTATAATTGAGCATACCTCGTTAACGCTGCATCTCTATTTGAACTGCCTAAAGTAAACTCCTTCAAAGTGG
>Ga0208547_1000650_pt1 | contig 19758 bp, 25 predicted proteins | sample DEB08_DNA_5_FD_185501 | JGI IMG/M metagenome (GOLD analysis project Ga0208547, IMG submission 185501) | Aqueous microbial communities from the Delaware River and Bay under freshwater to marine salinity gradient to study organic matter... | ecosystem: Environmental > Aquatic > Marine > Coastal ...
ATCATTTAGACCATTACATCAACAGCACCATCTCTAATCATCAAACGACGAAGATGGAATACAAATGAATTAAAGAGTTTGTTCTTAGTTGGTGCTGTAGTTTCTTGGTACTTAAGTATGATTGATAGATCTTTACCACGTAAGTCCATAGCTCCCTTCTGCCCCCCAGCACTAAATCCACGACCAAAGCAAAAGTTCTCCAAATATGATTGGAAAGATTGTGGATTGATTTCAGCATTATCAAGTGCTTTTTCCAACTCATAAATATGGAAAGCATCAATAGAGTTACGAGTAGCAATCTTCTTTGTTGAAATTTCTCTTGAAGGAACTCTCTTTCCATCAATGACATACTGAATACTTGATAAGAAATCAACAATACCAGTATGATCAGAACGATCATTTAATAGACAAACATCAGCATCATCTTTAGTAGTTGAATCTGAAACATTCGCAGAAGAACCCTTAATAGCATATCCACCATGACCACAAATCTGCTCGGCACTGGTATATACTGTTGAATCTTGGGGAACAACAACCAAAGACTTAGCACGAGAATTATTGGCAAAGATTGGAATATTAGTTTGTCTATCACTCGCAAGAATACTATGCTTGTAATTAGTCCAAGAATGAATATCAAATTCAATCGCCTTGCCTTCTCTTACCTTCTGAACCATACCACGTTCATAACCCGGATCTAACTGAACTTGTGATATTACAAGATTAACATTAGACAGAGTATATGAAGCATCATAAGCACTAACACTATTACAAGCAGTAGAATACATACACCAGTCTTGACTCCCAAGATCAACACCAGTAGCAGTATCATTCTGAACCGATGCTGTAAGGACAACTTGAATTAATCCTTCACCACCATCAGCAGTAGTCGAAAGATTAATACTTGAAATATTAGCATTAGCACTTAAAGCCGAGACCGAACCATTATTATTAGTTCGGCAGAAGTTAATTCGTTCTCCAACAACAAACGGAAATTTAGAAACACTATCATCACCACCAAGATTATTTTTACGTGAAACATAGAAAATGCTGTGTGAATCACCATTAGCCCAAGCATCGGGAACATTAGAACCATTAATAGAGTGGAATACGGGATTTAATGGAGTTCGTCTGTCTCTATTGACAGAATCAAGTTGATTAAGAATAGCTGGTGCTTCATTAAGATCAATCTCAATGTAAAGACCTTCAGTCATCATTACAGGGAAGATTGTCTGTGAGTTGGCAAAAATTCCAGAATGGATTGGAAGACACAATTTAGCAGTTAAGTAATCAGTATTGTCATAGTTTTTATTTCCACGACCAATGTAAGACTGATTACCAGAAGTTCTCTTGAAATAAGGATTAGTTAAAGTATTCGCCATGGCAGTTTGAGAACTACCTTCAGTACCACGATTACCGGGTTGATAAACAGCACAACCTTCTGTAAGTGCTCTCATATTTTCAAGATTCTTATCTTTATCATAATCATACTTTAATGAAACATACGTAGCATATTCAGATAATTCTTCAAGAAGTTGCCCACGAGATCCATCGTAAATTCTAATGTTTTTAAATATAGTTGATGAACACTTATCCAACTGAAGACGAGTTGGAATACCACCAGAAGGAAGACTAATCTTGAAATCTGCTTCAATATAACATTCACGACCATCAATAAACTTGTTAGAAGGATCAACAAAAATCTGAACCTTCTGTCCCGGACTGTAGTTTAGACCATTCTCAGATGGAATAGATATTTTTGTTTCACCAACACGAACACTGTCATCTGCTCTCCAATAAGACATTTTACTAATGTTTTACATAAAAAATAAAAAAGAAAAATAATTAAAAAAGACGATTTACTGAACTCCAATACCAGCTTCTTGAGTCTGTTGTTCAACACCAACTTGTTGCTCTGTTTCTTGTGCTTGTTCTTTATTTAATTCATCTGTAGTTGTAGAATCAGTTGCTTCACCAACTTGCTCAGTGGCAGCACTCGCAAGATCAAGAACACCACCAAGAAGTTTTGCTGGTGGAAATGCTACACCAGCAATATCAGCAAGAGAACCACCAATCTGAAGAATATTTGATGCTTTTTCCCAAGCATTATTTCCTTCAATCTTTCCATCTTTAATATCTTCATAAAGATCAATACCCCCAAGAGCAGCACTTCCCAAAACACCAACACCTTCTCCTGCTCTACCAAGAAGAGTTTTACCTTCTGTTTTTAATACTGATTTACCAGCACTCTCCAGACCTTCTTTAAGAGCACCTTCAGCACCTTCAGCTGCTTCACTCGTAGATTGAACTGCTCCCGTCTCAGATGTCGGTGCCCCTTCTGCAACTGGTTCTGCTGGTGCTTCCGTCTGTGCTGCTTGCTGTGATTCACTCGTAGCATCATTAGATATTGGTTCATTTTGTCCAGCATTTTCAGTCTGAGTTGTTTCTTCTTCTGATTTTGGATTACTCTTTCCTTGTCCGGTTGCTTTCTTTGCTCTCCAATCATTGTAAGCTTTAATCTTATCTGGCATACCCTTACCAGTCCAAAGTGCTTGAGCAGCATCTTTAGCACCAAGGATAGTTTTTGTGGTCTTTTCTTGATCTTTCAATCCAGAAATCTGATTAGCAACATCAGTATTGTGTTGTCTGATACGTTCATTTAAATCTCTTACTGCTTGATTTCGGGCATTACCCATCGCAACGCCTTGTTGAGCCCCAATATCGTTCATTTATGATAATAATATTTATTTTTTTTAAACTCATAAAAATTAAAATTATTCAATTTCTAATTCTTCAACTTCTTCAGTATCTCTTGTTGGATAAATTTTGTACTCATGTCTGACATATGCTTCTGCTGGATTCTCTGATAATTTCAAGTATAAAAATGAATATCTATCTTTCATTGCTTCTTCATATAATTTAATAAAATTATCATGACCACCAACCATATCACCATATTCTTCAGCAATCTTTTCTAACTCTTTTTGGTTCTGTTGCTTACAGATAATCACATCCGTACTATTATTACGAATCATTCCACTAACTGCCCGAAAAGATTGAACAGCAATCACGTAAAAATCTATGTAGTGTCTAAATCGTGTTGAAAAAAATGATACTTGATTTGTCTTTTTAAAATCTTTTGTTAAGACATCGTCCATTACCAAAGCATATGTCGGTCTTTCACTCTTATCTTCATAGCCCGATTGACTCTTTTTTATATCTTCAATAATACTATCTTCATATCTATCGGAACAGTCGAAATGCTTTGACAATATCTTTCCCTTATTATCTGTATGGAGAGTTGTTGAGACAAACTTCACAACATCAAATTTATCTTTGTAAAACTCAGGGTTACAAAAGTAATTCACTAATAAATTACTCTTACCACTTCTGACACTTCCAATGATTAAAAGTAATGATGGCATCTGTGGAAGATTTTGATGTATATCATCAAACTTTTCACTTGGTTCTTCATCTTTTACTTTTAAGACCTTTGGAGCACTTTTCTTGGCTTCAACCTTCTTTGCTTTTTTCGGCATTATTATAATGATAATATTTTTATTATATAAATAATAAAATGATTTCAAAAAAAATCAATGGAATAAAATATGTAATTAAAAATAGAAATGATATTATACAAAATAATATCATTACAAATAAACAATGGAACGAAGGAATATATAACTTTATTATTGATATAATACAAAAAAAGAATCTAAAACACTTTTTAAATGTTGGATGTCATATTGGTACAATTGCTTTGCCAGTATCCAAATTTATTAATAAAGTATCTTGTATTGAAGCTTATCAACCAACATATAATCATTTGATAGAAAATATTCAATTAAATAAAATTAAAAATATTCATGCTTTAAATATAGCAGTTGGTAATTCTGAAGAAGATATTTATTTTATGGGAGAAGATGAAATATGTCCAATTGAAAAAAAGAATAGATTAGAAAATAATTCGGGTGGGATGCATGTATTCACTCAAAAAGATATAGATGATAATATTAGATCATCTATATTAACAGATAAAAAAATAAAAAATAAAATGAATAAATTAGATAATATAGATATTGATAATTTTGATATTATGTTAGTTGATATTGAAGGATGTGAATATGATTTCTTACTTGGAGCAAAAGAAAAGATAATGAAAAATAAACCAATTATTATTATTGAAATTTGGAATGATAACAAAAGAAAATCTGAAAATATGAAAGAATCAAGACAAGATGTAATTGATTTAATTTTGAATATGGGCTATGAATTAAAGGGGACCAATGGTGAAGATTTTTTATTTACTGAATAAATGTTAAAACTTCATCTCTCTTTTTACTTCTAATTTTCATATTATGAATACCAGCAAAATGTATAGAAAAATCACCATTTTTATATTTCATATGAATACTCTGTAATGTTCTATGTGGTAATATCTTTATTTCAGTTTGATTTTTGTTTTTAGATATAAGTTCATTGTAATATATCTTAAAGCATTCTTGTTCCCAATTTGGCCTTTGTTTCCATTCAGAATATTTTTCACCAAGTTCCCACACATCTTGACACATCTTATATGATGATTTATTATTCTTAAAGACCATAAAACCACAATTAAAAGGATTAATAGCAATATCATCACAAATCAAAAGACTATCAAACTTTTCATTTAAAAACTCTTCAAAACGTTTATTTTTATCACAAATCAAAATATCATCATCAATCCATACAACATAATCATAATCTTGATTTGCTTTCATCTCTCTTTGTAATAATAAAATCTTACTCCACGATTGATGTCTATCTTTACATAATATCTTATCTTCTGTGATAAATTTATAACCATATCTATCACAATAATCTTGTATGTTTTCATAGTTTGGTTTTGACCATTCTGGTCTATCACTTAAAGAAGTAAATAATATTTTTGGTTTCTTATCTTTTTGTAAAACATAATGCCACATATTCTCACATGTTGGTTCTTTTATCTTTTCAATCACTTTAAATCCAAGTTTATCAAACTCACTTAATAGATAATCGTAATCACATCTTTGTGGTTCATCACCTTCAAAGATAATAGTTTCTAACTTTGGAAATAATGATTTATTCTCTTCATAAAAAGTTTGGAAGAAGCCTTCACAATCTACAATTAAAACATTAAAATCAACATCAGGTAAATCATATGATTGAGTTTTAGAATTTTCATCTTTGTAAGTATATGTTGAATAATTCTTTTGACAAACAGAATATTTATCTTTTGCTATAACACCTTTTATGATATTAAAATTACAATCATTTATTTTCATATTATTTTCTAAACATTCCCAGATTGCTGAATCGGGTTCAACTACATAATGAGAAGATTTATCATTCACAATTTTATTTGTTCTTATTGATACTGAACCATATCTTGCCCCAAGTTCAAGTACTCTATCTTCTGGTTTGATATACTTTTGAACTAATTCTTGCTCAACAATTTCAATCTTAAGATTAATCGGTTTTCCGTGCTCATTAAATATTTCCATATTATATATAAATAATGTTAATTTTTGATACCAGAAACGAATTATTAAAACATTACTCTAAACCAGAAATGAAAGTATTAGAACTTGGTGTATTCAAAGGTGAGTTTATGGATTTTATGGATAAAGAATGTCATATAGAAAAGATTGACGGGGTTGATATGTTCAATGGAAAACACGGGTCGGGGGATTGTGATGGTAATAATTTTACTTGGACTAACTTAGATAGAGAATATATACTTTTAGTTGATAAATACAGAGATGATGATAATAAGAATATTTACAAAGCCAGAACTGATACTTATCTTAAAAGTGTTCCCGATAATACTTATGATCTTATCTACATTGATGCTGATCATAGTTACAATGGAGTAAAAAGAGATATTGAATTATCATTCAAGAAAATTAAAAATGGTGGTTTCATAATGGGTCATGATTATGAAATGAATATGGAAAAAGCAAAAACACATTATAATTTTGGTGTTAAAGAAGCCGTTGATGAGTTTTGTGAAAAAAATAATCAAGAAATCATCGCAAAAGGTAATGATGGTTGTGTATCTTTCTGTATTAAGATAAAGAAATAATCTCTTTATTTAATTCATACTTATTTACAAATGTTTCTAATATCTTAATATTCTCATATAAAAATAAATATGAACCCATATTTGAGCCAAAGCTATTATTCTTATGAAGTGCATCTTCTTCAAATCCATATGAACACGGATTTAATAACTTTCTTCCATCTTTTATAGCATACTTATCTTTATACATCTGTGAGATAATAAAATCATCTCCCAGAAAAGAAGCACATAAATATTTCTCTACTAAATCATCTGACTTAAATGAGTTAATACACTTATAATACTTTGAATAATGAATGATAATATTTGAAATTTGATTGTAATTGAAACATACCCCACCATAACCTTCAACCATCTCAACTTGACCAGTCGTTATTTTGTAATTACGATTATTATCATAATCAAAGCCAGAACCAGTTGTAATATTACTATCTGTCTTATCATCCATCAATCCATAAAACAAATTATTATGATAGAAAGTATCATCATCTACAATGATTAATTTATCATTATACAACTTCTTCTTTTCTAAGAATTTAAATCCACCAATATATTTACATAAAGGACCATAGTCATCTACAAATTGGAAGATAATTTTATTATTCATCTTACATAATTTTAATAACTCTTTTGGAATTTTAAACTCACCAAATCTTTTGTATCTTGAACATATATTAATGACAAAATACTTATAACGTAATTTCATTTGTGATAATAATTGTACAAGATAGTTTATTCTTTTTGGAGTTGTGGAGCATGATAATACAAATCCCATAATGATTACTACGTTTATTAATACTTCTTAGATTTTTTTTTTGCTTTTGACGATTTTTTCCCATCCATCATTTCAAAGATTTCTTTTGGTCTAATCTTATCTGGTCTCTGTGCCCTTTCTACTGAATGTTGTGATGGTTGTTTATAGCCGGGAATACTCGTATTCATTGGTTTCACCACCTTTGTCCTTGTCTTCTTTGGCATTTATTATTATTTTGATTAAAATTATTGAGAAAGAATTAAAATATTTTCTTTATTTAAAATGTCTTTAGTCATATGTTCTAACCAAGAAAAAGATGGAGCTTCTCTTAGACAAAGGGGGAGTGTTTATAATGCTTGGTCATTTAGAAATCCCCTGAGTTCTACAATGACAATTCCAGCCAACTCTCAAGTAGCACTTCAATCTTGTAAAGTAAATGTTGATGGTCGTTTAGTCTTCTCTGGAAACAACGGCAAATTTTATCATTACTTTGGTGGAAAATTAGATCTTGATGGAACAACATATCCACAAAGTCACCAAGTCACTTCTTATCCAGTTGTATCTAATTTACTTTCTCAAGATGAATCTGGTCGAATAATAGAAAGCAGTCTTGATGACTTCGCCAATAGAATTAGAGACAGAATAAGAGAAACTACATTTCACCCAAATGCTAAGAATCAATTTGATTGTCAAGTTCGAAGGAATGCTTCTTCTCTTGACTTTCTTGGATTTCAGTATCAATTTAAACAACTCAAAGATGATAATAATGTAAATCAAATACCTTCTGACACCGGATTTGAAAAATTCTATAGAGAAAACCAAGATGCTAATTTCACTTATGCTTCAGGGGTATTTACCAGAAGTCATCCAACATTAGAATGTGTTGGTATTTCAAAGGAACAACCTTTCTCACTCACCAATGGTTCTTTTATTGTAAATATCTCGGGAACTGGTGGAGCAAATGCTTCTGGAGTTGAGTGGCATGTTGGTCTCACAAGAGCAGTAAATCAAACTCATAGAAGTTTTTATATTCCACCTTATAGTGATCCCGAGAATGATGCTGATATTGAGTGTGATCAAGACTTTTTTGCTGATTTCTGTGTTGCCCGTAATAGAAATGGTGAATTAGTTGTTTATGATTATAGAAATGATCCCGATGTTGGAGATGGACAACAAATCGTCAAAAATGAAATTACTTATTTTAATAATACAAATTCATCTTTTCTAAATGCTGATACGAGATATGATTTAAGTGATAATAATGCTTCTATCTATACCAAGGTTGGTTTCTTCTCTGAAGGTGAAGATTTAAGAGTAAGTCTGTACAATTCTTCCACTGATGATTGGGATTTAATCACCGAGTATGTTGAAGAAAAAGCAACAAGATATTTTAAACCAGTGAATCAAGCTTGTTGGTGTCTTCATCCAGTTTTAGCAGTCGGGACAAAAGCAGGAGCACAAACTTGTACTTTAACTATTGAAGAGTTTAGTACTCTTAATATTGATGGTTATGATGCTACTAAATATTTAAAGGGTGGTTGGTATGAAACTATGGAAGCAATTGGAAAGGTCGCCAAATGTCAAGAATTAGAAACACGTTTTTGGAATCGAGTCGGTGATAATGTATATGAAATACTTAAGAGTAATGCTTCGGGTGGTGTTGATTATTCACCAGTAATGATATTACAAGAATCACAAATATATACTCCATCATTTGGAGCAAACGCAATGATTCCTTTTGGTTTTAATGAGAGTGTTGTTCAACAACCAACTTCAGGAGAAGATACTAATACTGTAATATTTGAAAGTACAAGAGTCCCAGACCTTACATCTTCAATGGCTATGTTCGTAAGATTAAATAACTTCACTCAAAATGTCACTAATGCTTATACCAAAAATAAGAGTAAAATTCTTGCCCATCTTCCCCGATTTGACAACAATCAATCAACCGGAAGATTATACTTTGAACCAAACAATCTTATCTTTGTTGATCTTGACAATCCAAATGATATACAAGTAAATGAGTTTGATATTGACTTCTGTTATGTCAATGAGCAATATGCCACAGCCCTTACTGGTCAGAGTATAGTTGCCCTTTACTTCAGGAAGAAACCCAAAGAATTAATGTAAATAGATTAAATTATCTTTTTTTATAATGTTAAAATATTGAATTTTTTGACGTTTTTTAAACTTTTTTTAGAAATATTTTATAATACTTATTATAAAATATGTCAGATAAACAACCACCAAGAGTTCAATTTAACTTTGAACCAGATCCCGTTGAAGAAGTAAATGAAGAGACTGGAGAGACAAATCCCAACTTTATTTATTCAGATGAAGAAGTAACAGAGACCATTGATGAGATAGTTCCCGAAGTTGTGGAGAAAGAAGAGATTAATGAAGAAAAGATATTTGATTTACCCAATCTTGCTGTAAGACCAGATTATCTTGGTCCCGAACCATCCAAAGCGAAGAAACAACCAAAACTCACTAAGAAAGGTGTCCCCAGAAAGCCACTCACAGAAGCCCATAAAGCAAAACTTGCAGAAGCAAGAAAGAAAGCAGCAATCGTAAAAGCACAAAAGAGAAAAGAACGTGAAGAAGAAAAAGCATTCAAAAAGCAAGAAAAAGAACTCTTAGAAAAAAAGAAGAAAAAAGACTTTGAGAAACTAAAAAGAGAAGTAGAAGAAGATGAACCACCAACAGAAAAAGTTGTAAAAGAAACGAAAATTGTGAATACTCTAACAAAAGAAGATCTTGAGAAAGCTCAATTTGAAGCAATTGCCAAGTATGAAATATTGAGAAAGCAACGGAAAGCAGAGAAGAAACAAGCACAAGCATTAGAAGCACAGAAAAAAGAACTCATGGAAAGATTGAAACCACAAGCACAAGGCTATAAGTACAGAGATGGCTCAAATCGCTGGGATATGTGCTATTAGAGAAAAATGTAATAAATCTAAGGGATAATTGTCCATTTTTTCACAAACTTCAATTTTCTAAATATTTTTGAATGAATTGAGTAAAATTGTACAAATTCTAAAATTGTAAAAATTATCATCAATTTTGGGTGTCCAGAATACTTCATTTTGAACCCATTGTTCTGCTCTGAAAATAATTTTTGATTTCTAAAAATTCAATACTCTATATGCTTATGTATATAAAATTGTATTGACACCAACTTTTTTTGATAGACGGGTTATCTTTTACTTTGAAGAATTCTTCGTTGAGATCGAAAACTTTTTTTTTTTTAAATTTTTTTCTCAACAAATTCTTCAACTTCATTAATTTCACGTCTCTTCAAATTCTTTAGTGTCAATTGATTTTTATTACCATTAATGGTAATGAATTATAATATTATTTTTACATTTTTTTTTCATGGTCTTAAAGCTCAAAAACGTGATGTCAATGAAATTAGAATAAATCTAATACAAAATTATTGCGGAGAAATTAAACAAATTATTTAAAGATTATTTTCTATACTAAAGTATAAATAGAAAAAATGGTTAAACTTACTTTGGAAAAAATTGTTGGCGAACTTGACAAAAACCCAGACCCGAATGACAACATTACAGAAATGGTATTAGAACAAATCCCTGATGGTTTCATTGACCCAAAGATGGATGATAATGAAGATGATCTTACTTCTAATGAAAGAGAGAAAAAGAAGTTGTTAAGAAAAATGGAAAAAGAAAGAAGTGAAGAATACTCTAAGTTTGCTTCTGAATTTAATGAATCTGAAAAAGGTAAGAAAGCTTTAGACTACATTGTTGAACAAAGATTAAAGATTATTTATGGTGGTATTTATACATTAGATTTTTGGAAAGGTAAAAAGATGACTGATTCTGTGAAGTCATATAGAAAAAGATTTAAGAAAAATATGTGTGAAGATTTAAAGAAATTAAGACCTGAAAATCTTTATGAGTATTTGAATGATATTTACTTTTTTTTCATATATACTAATGATGAACGTGAAAACCTTATTCAAAAGGCAAATAGAGAAAGAGATTTTTACAAAAAAAAGTATGAAGCATCTTATCAATCACAAAAGTGGGACATCATAGAAGAAGTAAGAAATGATGTAATGAAAGAAGTTTATTTGATGAATCAAAAGAAACTTGACAAGTTAGAATGGTATAGACGTGAATTTAATAGATATAAGAATATGGTCATTCAAATGGAGTATGATAGAATGGAACAAAAAGCCCATTGGTCTCAATATGGTTCGGGTGCTGGTTCAAAAACTCAAGATGATCTTGTTGAAGAATTACTAAAGAAAAAGAAGAAGGAAAAGAAACGTGAAAAAAAGAAGAAAGCACAAAAGAAGCATGAAAAATTTATGAAAGATCTTGATAGTTCAGATGAAAGTGATTCAGATTAGAATTTTGATTGTCCCCTTTTAGTATTACAAGAATGACAAAGTATATTTCTTACTTCTCCAGTCTGGTGACAATGGTCTAAACATTTTGTTGTTGCTGTTGCTTTTTTATCTATGGTTAATTGTACTCCACAATGATCACAATAAGCTGTTCTACAATATTGATTATATAATTCACCCCAATCATTACAGACTACTCCACGAGATTTCCAGTTATTAATTCTTGAACTCTTAATACCTTTTTCAGTTTGTTCATATTTTTTATTTTGTTCTTTTATTCGTTCTTTATGTTTTTCTCTGTAAATTTTAGCAAGTTCATTTTTTCTCAATCTCTTTTTCTCTTTCTTTTCAACAATGATAATAATATCATTCAAGCAATCTACAACATCTTGTTCAATCATTTCAAACTCAAATATAATACAATATTAATTACAAATTCAAATTTTAAATATTATCATTACAATAAATGAAGTATGATAAGGTGGTTATTAAGAAGTCAAGCAAACCGGAAAAGAAACTTATGGCTATCTTTTCAAAGAAAGATAGTTCCAGAACGAAAACAATTTATTTTGGACAAAGTGGAGCCCCTGACTATAGCATAACCAAAGACAAAGCACAGAAAGAACGGTATATATCACGACATCGTCGGCGAGAGAACTGGAACGTTCCCGATACAGCTGGCAGTCTAAGTCGGTGGATCTTATGGAACATGGAATCAAAGGCGGCATCTATTAATGATTATAAGAGACGTTTTAATCTTAAATAATTAAAAATTAAATTCCATAAGATTCTAAATATTGAGTTCCCTTTTTTTGTCCCATTTCTTGTAATATTTCTTCTACGACATTAAACGTCACATTTCTATTTTTTTGAACTTTGAAGAGTATAGCATTCTCTTCAGTTGTATTAGCATAAGACCCGTCTGGATCATGCACAGAACAAGTTAAAGAAGCAAGTTTTAATGGTTTTGTGATTGTGAATTCTAATGAAGATTCTTCTTGAGTATAGAAGTCCCCAGTCCCATTGATTTTATTTACAATTCCAATGATTGGCATCATTGTATTATTTACTTTTCCACCGATGAAGGGTGTATCTGTTATAATATTACTTCTTAGAGTGTAATAACCCCTTATCATTCTTGTTGGCAGTCTTTCAGCCACAATATTAATAGATGATGTTTTTACTACGAGTGGTGGATAATATGCTGCTTGATAGACATTATCTTTATCTTTTTTATTACCAGTTCTCTGAAGCATTTGATTATAGAGTGGTACTCCATACATACTTTGTGAATAAAATTTAGTTGCTCCTTCTGGCACATCAGCATTGGTGGTGATTACTTTTAAATCTTGAACATTTGAAGTATCGATACGAGAAAGACGATTATTAGTTTTTGAGTGAAATTGTTTATAAGTAAATCCAAGTAAATCCCACAGAGTATTAGTCCATTGTTCTTCAGTCAATCCAAAGTCTTCAATATTAATCCCTGAAAGAGCATCATAAATAGTCCAAGGTTGAAGATTTTGATTTAATACTGGAGTGAAAGCATTTTTATCGGTTCCACCATGATTAGTGGTATATGACCTATTTTCTACATAAGGTTTTCTGTCTGGAGTGTAGTCTCCATATTGTTCAGTTGGATTTATTTTATATACTATATCAACGGCATTTGGTTCTGATTCTCTCACAGTATCTACATAATTAGCTTCAAATGATTGGTTATTTCCACGATTCATAGATGTATGAAGGTCACTAAAACTGAAGTTTGTTCCATCCCAGTTTAACTTCGGAGCATCAGCACCAATATAAAGTTTATTTCTTAAATTTCCAGTCCATTTATTATAATTATACGTTTGAAGAGTATAGATATTTGAATTTGCTGCTAAAGTATAATTAAGTTCTTGAGCTCCACGGGGATCATAAGCCACTGGTTCTCGTGCTGTTCCAGATAAGGGCATTGCCCATGGATTTCCTGGAGAGTTAAAGTGCATGTCATATCCACACTTTCTTGTTGTTTCAATATAATCTCCACCAGCATTTAAAAGATTAAATAGAGCACTACCAGAACCATTATTAGTTGTTGGAAATAATATAATATCTCCCTGATTATTTTTACCAATACAACCGAAAGAACGTTGTCCAAGACTTTCATCTGGATTTTCATAATAAATATCTCTTTGTGATGCATCATATTGGAATGGAACTAAAAGAGAAATTAAATTATCAGTTTGTCCGGCCCACGATGGTCTCAAATATCCACCCCAACCCAACATAGCAGAAGCTTGATTATTATCATTTAACATAGAAGCATTTTTGTATCTATTCATATGAAACCATCTACTATTATCTATTGTATCACCAGAGTTATAACCAGTTCGGGGGTCTGAAAATTGATTCCAGATTTCTGGATATAGTTCTTGAGCATAGAAGAAATCTCTCCATCTTTCTACGGCTTCTTTTGTATATGGTGTGTTAATATTAATACCAAAATTTCCATTATGCTCTGAACCATCAAATCTACTTGCTAATTGACAGCCAAAAATACCATTATAATCTCCATTGACGGCTGTATTTATTAATCTTCCATATTCATATAACTCTGGTCTTTTACAAGCAACAATATGATATTGTGATAAATATTCATATCCAGAACCATTATTTCCTGCTGAAATAGAAGAACCATTAATGTAATAAGAGAAATCATGTGGCATTTGTATGGCACCACTATAAACGGGAGCATAGAAACCACCCACGTTAAATGCTTTATAAGTCTCAGCATTAAATTCTTGATACATTGGAATTGGATGTCCGGGACGATATTTATTATCTACATCTCTATCAGTCTCATTACGAGTAAATCTTGTTTTTCTTTCATTTACTTTTTGTAATTGTCTTGTTATTTCTTCACTTAAATAATCTGGTGAATTAAAACCTTTTGGAACTGTAATAGTCTTTAACTCTTTGTACATAAAGTAAGTTGAGTTTTCGGGGTCTCTTGTTCCTGCTTGTTGGACAAGATTACCAGAAGCACTTTCTTCACTATAATAACTGACATCTCTAACCATGAGAGTAAAACGACTATTATCATGTTTTACTTTTGTTAAATAACCAGATACGGCATCTGAAGCTACTTCTCCATAACCTTTTTGACCAGATATTTGATAATAATCATCAAATAATACAAATGGAGAATATGTTCCGGGTAAAAATGGATCAGCAAGAGACATACCAAAAGTAACTCTATCATCTTCTTCAAGAAAGTTTTGGTTTCCTTTACTTTCATTATACCACCATCTTCTCGGGAGAGACATTACATTATGACCATTCATATTAATATAGTATGATATAACAAAGTTGGCTGTATCATCTCTTACTTCTATTACTCGTGATCTTTCTAAAGCAAATATTTTTTCATAACCAGATGGAATATCATCAGAAGCATTTCTACTATCAAGAATGGTATGTTTTAATGTCTGAGTAAATCCAAGACTTTGACCTTTTATCTCAATAGAACTACTTTGACCAGCACCCCTTTCAGAAATCATAGCACCATGAACACTTACTTTATCTCCGGGTTCAAGATGAACAATATCTTGAAGATTATTAGTCCATAAAGAGTAATTTGTATCATTCCCAGATTTGGCTTCTTCTGAGTGATTTCGATTACATTCAATAATTTGAATATCTGTATATGTATTTGACATAGTTATTATTATTTATATTTAAATTCGGTATTAAAATTTTTTATCAAATATATCATAAAATATGTCTGACAATTACGATGAACAACCAACCTTAGAACCAGCACCAGAACCAGCACCAGTACCAAACTTAGTACCAAAGAAGAAGAGAGAAGGAAAGAAATTATCTGACAAGCAAAAAGCAGATTTGAATAAACATATGGAAAAGTTAAAGAAAGGTGGAATGTCTGCATCTGAGATGAAGTCTCATCGTATGAAGATGATGGGACGTATGAGAAATAAAAATATGTCAGTAAATAAAGCCCACAAAGATATTACTGGAAAAAAGTAAAAATTTTAATTATAAAATAAAAATATAATATTATCATAAATGTCAAACTTTACAAAAGAAGAACGTAAAGAGTGGGGAGAAAAGTTAAGAGCAATTGATCGTCTTGATCTTTTCAAATTAATAGAAGCAAAGATTTGGTGGAGAGAGTTTGAACCATCAGAAGAATTTCCAGAAAAGAGTATTGATCTTCTAATTGAACATATGATACAAATGTATCCAAAAAAGTATGAAGATAAAAGAGTAGTAGTTAAAGATTATGCTGGATTGGGAATGTAATTGATGCTCAGAAGGGCTTCATATTTATCAGAATGTTTTTCTTTAAAGAGATTAATCTGATTAGTTTTCTTATAATAATAATATAGATTTTTTGCTTTTATTACATCAGCATTAATTTTATATTCATCTTTACGTTTTACATTATAACCATTGTCATAATGTTTTTTTGCTCGTGCTCTATTTTTCATCTTAAATTGTTCAGTATCTTTTACTTTATCATAATATTCTCTGCTTCTGTCTTTTTGTGTCTTGTAATTCTTCAAAATATCAGAAATCTGATCTTCTGTAAAATCAGTCATAATTGTTTTATATATATTATAATTAGAAAATAAATCTTTAAATATCAAATGAAACTACAAAGTGTCCATGACTTACTTTAAAATAACCTTTTTCTTTTCTTGGAGCATTAATTCTCAAACCTTTTAATCTGTTTTTACGTTCCCATTCTCTTTGATATGACCTTATTCTATCTCTGTTTTGTGCTCTGTAAATTGCTTGTTTCTTTCTTCTCTCAAGAACTTTATCATCAACCATTTTATATAACATAGATATTAATTTATCTTTAATACATTTTTGATGACTTGGATTATTTCTGGACGAAGTTGTAAATCAACTTTATTTTCTTCTTTAGCAAATTGAAGTTTGTTAATGGTGTTTCCTTCGTGTTCTATACAGACCATAAGTTTCATAATATTTGATAAAGCAATTGTTTTATCTTGAACACCTTGAAATAAATTTTTACCTTCACCAGTGTTTTTAGTATTGAATTTACACGTGGAGTTAAACCATTTTTTAGTCATCATAATAGTAGCTTCATGTATCATTACATTATTATCACCACAATCTATAGCATGAATACTGAAATCTTTACTTGTCATTAAAAAGATCATTTTATCACAACCAACACAACCAACTTTTTTATTTTTTAGTACTTCATAAGAGTGAGAAATATAAGTGGGTAAGTACAAGTCATCAGAATCCATGAAGCATACAATTTTAGTATCAGCAGCTTTCACAAGATCATTACGTTTTTTTCCAATAGTTCTTCTTGGTTTTCCTGTGATGTATTGAACTGGTATTGGATATAAGTGTCTTCTGACTTCATTTATATCACTTATGAACGGGGTCTCACCATCATCGTCAATGATAATTTTAAGTTTTTGGTGGGGATAGTCTTGAGACTTAACGTTCATAAGAAATAAATTTAAAAACTCTGGTCTGTTCCAGACGGGCATGAGAATAGTAATTTCATCTGACATTTATTATATACATAGATTTTAATTAAACCACCAACCACGACTTTCAACAACACATTCTTTTTTTTCTTTTTCTTCTTGTAGTTGTTCTCTGATTTCAAGCTTCCTTATGTAGTTCTTGATGTGTGAAAGATCATTTTTGATTTGTTTAAGATCATTAATAACAATATCTATTGGTTTTCTTTCTGGTTCTCTATTATTGTCCAGTATAGAAAGATTTGTGACATTCATGATAATATATTTAATATTAAAATTTCTCAAAAAAAAATATATGATAAAAAAAAAATGACTGTCATTACTAATAAAGTAAAGTTTAACCGAAGATATGGTTTTGAAGATGATGCTCCGCACGGTAAAAGAGAGTTGGCACGGATTACGGGAGTCCCTTTCAAATATATTGATAAAGTATTTCGTCGGGCAGAAGCTGCTCGACGAACTTCTCCAGAGTCAGTTAGAAGAGTTAGTGATGGCAAAAAAATTGGTGGTCGTAGTCTCAAAGGAAAATACAGTGGGACTGCCTGGGGCTTCGCCAGAAGTTATAGTTTCTTAACTAAGCAAAAGGGTACTTGGGGTGGTGCCGATAAAGATATAGCTGATGAAGTAAAGAAATTAAGAATTAAGGGATTTATGAGATAAGAGTGTAATGTTTATATCTTTTTCTTCTGTTAAAGCAAGTAGTCACACTATATCTTGATGAACCAATTTGACGTGAAAATTCAGCAATACTAAAATATGTTTTTTGTTCATTTGTCTTTGTATTCAATATTATTATTTCTTTACACATACCACATTTAGTTGGATTCCATAAACCAGTTCTAACAGCATGATCATAATTTTCTTTGTTCGTATTCCACTCTAAATTACTAATGTTATTATTTTTTTTATTTCCATCTATATGATTTACTTGTTCTTTGTTTTCTGGGTTGGGGATAAAATGTTCAGCAACTAATCTATGAATAGTTTTTGTTTTCTTTTTTCTGTGATCGATACATAAAGATACGATTGGATATTTACGTGAATTTAGACAAGGTTTCAAATAATCTTTTTTGTAATTACTCCATACTCTTCCAAATGATGATATTTTATATTTTTCTTCGAAGCCTTGAATTGGTTTAAACTCTTCCATACCACAATTAATTTTATTACATTTAATATTACATAATCAAATTTTAAATATTATCATAAATTAAAATGAATGATTTGAAAACTCCAAGACCATTACCAAATGATATAAATGATGAATGGACACCAGAGATAGAAGAGTTACTGAGTGAATGGGGAGAAGTTGCTTTATGCTTTCAGTATTTACATTCTTTTTCACAGAGAAAGTATAAAAGAAAATATTTTCATTATCAAATTCCAATAATCGTGCTGAGTACTCTTACTGGTACAGCAAATTTTGCTGCTGATAGTTATGTACCCGAACATCTTCAACAAGGGTTCAGTGCTGGTGTGGGTTCATTAAATATTGCTGCTGGGATAATGGGTACACTTCTTGCATTTTTAAAGTATGCTGAGATATATGAAGGTCATAGAATAGCTGCCCTTGCTTGGAGTAAATTATCACGTAATATAGAGATAGAATTATCTCTTAATGATAATCGTAGAAAACCATGTAAAGATTTCTTGAAGGTAATGAGAGCTGAATATGATAATTTAATGGAATCATCACCAAGTATAGATTTAGATGTAATATCAATGTTTAATAAGAAATTTGAAGGGAAATATCCAAATGTACGAAAACCAGTAATAGTTAATGGATTACGAGAAATAAAACCATTTAAGATGGATGATAATAATTGTCATCAAACACATACAAAAAAAATTCAAACAGAAGAAGAAGTTGTTGAAACACCGAAGCTCGAACCAAAACCGGAAACGGATAATATTATCATTGATGTTGTTGATGATATTGTACAAGAAACTTTAGATAAAAAAAATCAATCTGAATAAATATATTTATATTATATAAAAATGCCTGAAGTTGGGGAGCAGTATATTATTACTATTAATGATAAAAAGATGTCTGGTGAAATAGTCAAAGAAACTCCGAAAAATTTTCATTTTAAACCAAATAACATGAAGACAGTTAAAGTACTTTCAAAAGATAAATTTAAAACAGAATTTAGAGCAAGAAAAGTTGCTGGTCAGAAAAAAGTCAAAGGAGCAAAAGCAAGATCATATTTTAAGGGTTTAGCCAAAGATGAACCAAAGCAAAAGAAATCTTCAACAAGAACAAAAAAGAAAGTAACAAAAGAAGAGTTTGAAGCAGCACGTAAGAGTCTTAGAGAGATGATAAAATAAATTAATCAAAATAAAAACTTAAATTTGAAACTATTTAAGATTTTATTTTCTATATTATATGAATTGGCTTCTATTATAAAATGATTATATATTGTATAGAAGATATAAATGATTTAAAATATGTTGGTAAAACAAAAAGAACTTTAAATAAAAGATTTAGTAATCATATTTGTGGTAAATATGATAAAAAGAAATCTGGATATTGTAGTTCAGCTAAACTTCATTTAGAGCATTCAATAATTTATATATTAGAAGAATGTGATGATAAAATATCAAAAGAAAGGGAGAAATATTGGATAAATAAAATAGATTGTATTAATATTATAAAATTTAATGGACGAGCAGAAAACTATTTTAAAAACTATAATGAAATTAACAAAGACAAATTGAAAGAAAAAAGGAAAGAACATAATGATAAATTTAAATTAAATAATCCAGAATATAATAAAATTTGGAGTTCTAAAGAATGGTATTGTAATGTATGTGATTGTTATTATAATCGCAGTTCAAAAAGACTTCATCTAAAAAGTAAAAAACATACTAAGAAAAATAAACTATCACAGGGTTCTCTGGTGTAGAGTGTCTTACTTTAAGAATATTTAAATAGCAAGATTTACTTATTTTTTTATCATCAAGTTCTTTTTGTACTTGTGGAGATATA
>Ga0208547_1000651_pt1 | contig 19747 bp, 19 predicted proteins | sample DEB08_DNA_5_FD_185501 | JGI IMG/M metagenome (GOLD analysis project Ga0208547, IMG submission 185501) | Aqueous microbial communities from the Delaware River and Bay under freshwater to marine salinity gradient to study organic matter... | ecosystem: Environmental > Aquatic > Marine > Coastal ...
TATCTCTATCTTTACTAACTTTTAACCAATTCGTATAAGCATCTTTCCAATATTTAAAACCATAGATAGCACCATTTTCAAACTCAATACAAATAGTGTGTGGTTCAATTGGTGGCTCATTTTTTCTAAATAAGTCTGATCCAATTGTTGTATGAAAATAAAAATTCACAATTTTGATTTTTCTTTTGCTAGGAAGTTTTTTTATTTTTTCTAAATTTATAAAAAACTTCTCATTGTTTTGTGTGAATTTATTATGTTGAAGAACTTCAAGACTAACGATATGCAGTGGGAGTGAATAGTACCTACCGTCTCCTGCATGTGCTCCTGTAGTTCTTTGTGTTGAGATATGAAACAAACCTTTTAAATTGTCATTATCGGGGTATGTATAAAAATCTGCACGGGCACCCGCACTTGTTCCAACACTTGTTGTACCACCGCCAGATTTAAAACTTCCTGGAACATGTTTCTTGTATAGCTTTACATTTGTAAAATAATGTGCTGCTTTTAATGAATCACTTACTGCTGCCAAATTTACTCCTTACTTATTATTCAGAAGTAAATAAAAAAACGAGCTACACCAGCTCGTTTAGATGAGGAACTTAATTGTCATTAAGACCACATCATAATCCACCTTACTTTCCTCAAGCAGGTTGGCAGAATAATTGCTTATTCACTCCTGATGCTTAATTTAATTTTACAATACTGAGTTACTATGACAAATTTCACATAAATTATCTATTTAGTTTAAATAAGTGATTTCAAAGAATTTCAAATATTGTAACCTTTTCTGTCACAATAAAGGTCTAAGCTACCCCTGTAAGGAAAACAAAAGGAGATAAATGACTGAAAGTAAAGAAACCCAAGTAAAAGAACAAGTAAACATTCGTTTAGTTCTAGACAGATCAGGATCAATGAGTTCTTGTAGAACAGAAACTGTTGATTCAATAAATGAATACATTAATGAAATTCAAAAAGAATCTGTTGAGGGGATATTTACATTAAGCATATTTGATAGTCAATCTATTGATATTCCAATCTCTCGCATTCCTGTGAGAGAGATGAGTACATTAGGATATGATTTTCTAGTTCCACGAGGTGGAACACCTCTCTATGATGCTATCGGTACAGCTGTGCACGACTTAAGCAACTTTAATTATGTTGATAATGAGAAAAAAGTGCTAGTTATTGTTACCGATGGATATGAGAATGCTTCAAGAGAGTATACTAGTGATGCTATAAAAAGACTCATTGAGGATAAAACCAAGGAAGGTTGGTTAATTATTTATCTTGGTGCAGATCACGATGCATTTAGCCAGAGTAGAAATATGGGTTTTGAATTAGAAAAAACCTTACATTATTCAAAAAGAGACTCGAGAGATGCATTTAAAGCAGTTGCCACAAGAACTTCTACTTATTACAAAGGAGATAGATTCGATAAAAACGAATTTCTTGAAAAAGAGAGAAGAATGGCAAATAAAGAATTCTATAAATACGAAGAGGAATAAAAACTCTTTAATTTAGGACTACCTTCTAAAAAGGGCTCTAGATAGAGCCCTTTTTTATTTAGGACGACATTTTTTGCAATTTTTATGTTTGTCTGAATAAACTAAAAAACCATTTTTGCAATATTTTTTTGCTAATGCTTCTTCAAGCTTATATTTAATATTTGTATTAGTTCTTTTTTTCCATATAAATTCTTCAACATGTTTCATAGCTCTAGATATCTCTAATGGTCTATTTTTGTATAAGAATAAATGTTCTAAAAATCTCCACGCAGGGTGTTTCTCTGTTCCGCCAATATAGTATTCATAAGCTATATTATTTCTCGACCAAGATTTATTTAATTTGATAGCATAAGCTGCTGAAAATTTTTCACCATTTATGTAAAAGGTTTCCCCTATATCCTGGGATACACCTGAAACAACTTTATTTATTGCATCCTTAATTAAAAGAGGTTCTTTAATCAACCCTTCTAATCCAATAAATTCTTTTTTATTTGTAACAAAGACAGCTTTTAGGTTTTTATTGAGGTATTTTGGAGACCAGGAAATTGTTCTACATTTTTCACAAATTCCAAGGTATTTAGTTTGTAAATCTATAGAACATTTTATACATCTCATATCAAAAACTTAAAAATTTTAACATTAAATTAAAGAGTTATCTTTCATTTGCGTCAAACTTACTCTTCTTCCAAAAGTGCTAAATCTTCCATTCTGTCAGCACATTCAATACACATATCAAAAGTAGGATTATCGAAAAAAATAAATGCCGGGCAGTAATTACACTTGATATTCAAAGTTGACTCTATTTGTTCTGAAAACGCTTTTGAAATAATATGAATTCTCATATAGTGATTAATTATCATATCTTCATAGTTGTTTTCACTCATTAGACTTATGTATCTCGTCCATAAAAAGATATCTCTTGAAGGCCGCATTGGCTTTCAGAAGGATCTTCGTAACTTGATTTAATTTCAAAAGTTATTTTGCTAATTTCTTTATTGATATCAATCCATTGTGAATGCTCGTTAGTAATTTCTAGTGTTGCTTCCATTGGAGCATATGAACTCTCTGGAAAAAGTATTTTGTAATCTTTAATTTTGTCATATTTCAAAAACATGGAGTTTGCTTCAAAATTTTCTAGAACTACAAACTCTAAATATATATTTTTTTTAAAGTCAAAACTTACAAACTCTTTATAACAAACTGCATCTGCTGTAATCCATCCTTCAGCAGCATAATTATCGATATACAACTCTTCACAAGTATTATTTCCAATATTCTCACTTGAGCTTGTACAGGATAGTGGAAATTGAAGTTGTAAAAAATTTTCTTTTACTGTTGAATTTACTGCAATGATATCTTCTTCGAATTTTTCAGTTGAGATATCAGCATCAGCTGAAAGTTGTTGGTACCAATAAAGTGTCCATCCACCTAAGTACATTCCGATTACAAAGATCAAAATCTTACTTAATTTTTTATTACTAAGTGTCTTGTATTTACTATATCTTTCATTATTTTCTTCAAAAGCGTTTTCAGTTTCTGGGATTGGCATACATTGATAATCCATATTTTTACTCAAATTAACCTTCCTTTATTGTTGTATAAACTTCATCTGGACAAAAAAGACTAGTAGGTGTTAACTCTTCTAGGTCAATTTCAAGTCCATTTGAAATGTCATTTGCTGTCATACCTGGTTGTATTGACTCACCAGAATTTAAATTTGTTGTATATAAAAAATTAATTAGTGCTATCTCAAAGTCTGAGAAACTCAATGGATAGTTATTGTTATTAATACTCATTACACCAGTGCTTAAACAAGCTGAATGGAATAAACCAATACTATGTCCAAGTTCATGAATAATAACATTATCTCTTTCTGTACCAAACAAATCTGCTTCAACCCAGATTCTTTTATCTATTGGCGAATAATATCCTAAACTACACTGCTGACCGCCGAAGATACTATTATATGGTCTTTTGTTTAAACACTTTGAAAAAACTATAGGAATGTCTGCTTGTTCAACATTATCACTATAACTAAACAGTTCTTCACCAATAATTTTGTTTACTGTATCAATAAATTTTAGAACTGTAACTTTATCTTTTTCAGTGAACTGACCACTTAACGAATAAGTTGTTGGGCTTATCTGCTTATATACTTCACTTTGTACCCAAACATCTTCTTGATCTTCGTACTCTCTAGTAAAAAAGCTTGTTGCACCATAAATTAAATCTTCAATTTCATATAGAGTTTTAATTTCCTTTGCAATATCTTCAATTTCTAAATAATAAGAATCCGGAACAACTGTATTTTCATAAACTGTAAATTCTCCTGATGTATCCCAATCTCCCCAGGTAAATATATCCCATAAATTCCCCCAAGAAATTGTTAATTCTGGCCATCCACATGCCCAGCAATCTACTGCGTAAGGTTGGAATGAAAACGTTAAACCATTTTCGTTGATTGAAACTGCAGTTAAGTCATCGTATCGAAGTGGACCAGACCATAGTTTTAATTCATCTTCCTGTTCATTATTGTTTAGTGATGTCCATGGAGCTGCAGACCAATCTTTATAACCAGGTAGCTGTCCTAAGTCAACGCTCCAAATATCTCCAAGTCTTGAAGATAAAAGATTTAACCATAAAGCATCACTACCCTCTGGGAGAGTTAAACCAGAACCTAACAAAAGTTTATCTGACATCATATCTCTTAGTTCGACTTGTTTACATTGGTTTAAATCAAAGTTAAAAGTTTCATAGGTGTACATTCCATGGTTTCCACCTGTGTAGGTATAAATATCAAAAATATAGGAGATATATGCTGGAGATTCATCTGTAACTAAACCAAATTCTTGTAAATTAAAATAATCACTTGGTAAATTGTTGCGGTGACCCATAAATTGTTTGTTTGCTTCCCACAATTCATCTCCGTTATATCCATAAGGATCACTATCAGACCATGACGCTGAGAAAGAAAAGTGATTGTCTCCACCTCCTGGATAAAAACCAACTAATCGATAATCTCCATCTAATGTAGTAGCCCAGTGATCTCCATATCCAATCTCTGATGAAAATTCATTCAATGTTGTATCTACATAATTTTTTATAGTTGTATTGATAGTTTTAAAACAAGCTTGGTATCTAGCAACTTCAAAGTCATCGCCAAAACTTCTACTTGGTCCAGTAATGTTTAATTTTTCTAAATTAATTTGAGGATATCTAAATTCATTCTTCCAAGAACCGTTTGGTAAATAAGTTCCAACTTCACTTAAGCAATACTGTTCTGTTGTTATATTCTGATCTTCATTTTTATTTGAACTGTTGTACATTTCTATTCTGCTGTTAGCCCAATCGGAAACTGCACAATCTTTATAATCATTCCAATATTTGCTTTGCTCCCATACTTTTCCAGTTGGATTAATAGTTACTGTTGTATAAGTGTCTTCAATTAAAGCTGTTCTTATATGATCAAGTCTGTAATTACCTTCATATTTAAAATTTGGAGAATATAAATCATAGTTACAAGAAAATGCATATTTTTGATTGTCTTTATCAACTGCATTGACGTATAAATCTAAAAACCCTTCCCCTTGTTCTCCCTCTGGAAATGCATTTACCACAGCTTGACCTGAATATGCATCTGATCCATCAGATAACCTTTGACTTAAATCTATTTCAAGGTCACCTGTACTATCAGTAAAAACAGCAGTAAATTTTTTAAAACCTTTCTCAAACTCATAATTGAAGACATAAGTATCAGATTGATATAAGCTAATTTTTCCAGAGCATGGTTCAATTGAAACAAATCCTTTTGGGACTTGTTGATAACTAGCAACTTTTTCTTCACTTAATTTAAGTTCAATTTTGGTATCAATTATTTGTTCACTAGCTACTTCTAGAGATTCTCTTAATTCAAAATTTTCCAACAACACATCAGAAAACACTGAGCTAACAACTGTTGTAGAATAGAAAATTGCTATTCCAGCAGTTACAGTGAGTCTCAAAAAATACTTATATTTTTTTCTATCAATATTTAACAATATTTTTTTAAACACTACGTATCCATTCGATTATTCGTGATGCAAGTTTTTTTCCACCGATGTGTGATGGTTCAATCGGATTTGCATAATCTTCTGGTGCAGTAAATATGTTTCTTAGCTCCAAGACATCTACATTAAAAGTTGCAGCTGTTGAGAATATAACATCGTTAAGCATCGAAACCATTGCCTGTGAGGCAAATGCGATATCTCGATAAAATAAATCGTCAGTCAAATTGCCTTCGTAAACTGTGCACAATAATAATTTAGAATTTTCTTGTGACAATTTTTCGACAATGGTTCGATATCTTTTTTTAATTGGTGCCAGTTTACAAACAGCCTGCTCCATCACTTCTTTTGTTGTCAGTGCGTCTTTATTCTTTAAAAAAGAAATCTGCTGCAACAAATCATTACCTCCAATTGACAACACTTTATGTGTTGAAATTTTTGGTAGTTGATTCAGTTGAAAATTGAGTACATCTTGGGTCGTGTGTCCATCAACAGCTATTTGATTAAACATTGACTCTGACATTGCCTCAAGATGTTCTTTGACAGATAACTCATTTCTACCAACATAGACTTTATTGTCTATGATGCTATCGCCCAATAAACACACTGCTGACATTAAACGTTCTCCTCAACGGTCTCTTTTTCTGGTGTTTCTACTTCTGGTGTAATAGAAGGTTCAGTTGCTGGAACTGGTACTGCTTCAATTACTCTAAGTGGTTGTCCTATTTTCATTTTTTTCCTTTCTTTACTGCACTCCAAACAGATCGTTATATTCACTGTCCGAAATATGATTGTTTTTATAGAGATATTCTTTAAAGTACGGATATAGCCCTTTAAAGAAATGCATTGGATGCTCTTCGGTTATGGTTCTCTCTGTAGCCATTAGCTCTGCTGGATACCTGTTCTCTAAATAAGTGTGATATCTAAATCCAAATTTTTGTGCAAGATTTGGATAGGCAAGTAGATGATTTCTCTGTAGTGATCTTTCTCCTAGCATCACATTGAAATGGGCAAATGCAAGAAGTGATTTAATATAATCTGGAAAAAAGCTATCTAAGTTTTCTTTTCTATATCTTCCAGATATCGTAAGTAAATTTCCCTGTCTACTTCTTCTTGCCATCATGTAATTCCATCTGTTTCTCTGTCTATCTAATTGAACTAAGTTATCATCACTTACTTTTTCGAACTCAAGTCTCATCTCCTCTAGCGAAGGTAATTGATGTCTCATAATTCGATTCGTTGCTTCGATAACCTCTGAAATGTATCTAAATTTTGTGTAGATAAACGGATGATCTCGTAATGGTAAGTAATTAGAGTTTTTTGACTGATCTCCTGTTAAATATTCAAACCCATCATCATCATATCCCTCGGTATTAAATCTGAGTTCAAAGTCATATCCATAAAGCCTTAATACATTAGTGAAGTAGTTATCTAAATAAATAACCCATTGATAGGTAACATAGAATTTCTCTGCATCATCTTTACCAATAATGTTGCCTAGGTAGGAAACAAGGCTATAAAGCGTATCAAGTTCAAGTAGTAGATAGAACTTTTTAGGTTCAACATATTCTGATCGATACCCTAACTCACACTCAATCGTTATTCCCGTTAGAGAGACTTCAGCTAGTAAGTTAAAATCCTTTAATTCAAGGGTTTTAGCAACGGGACTATAAAAAAGAAGTTTTGCTAATTCCTTTTTTTCATCTTCAGTGTATAAATCTAAATTCTTTGCTAACTCATTTGTATATGATTTTAAAAGTGGGGTACTATCGTGCCCAAAACCACCACCGAAAGGTGTACCAAATTCTTTAATAGAGTAATAACCGCAACTACAGTAAGGATTTGGTGCGCTGTGATTATAAATGTTACATTCAGCTTTCCCAGACCATGGTTTCATTGAATCTTGTTGCTCACCAAACCCTGGTGGTACAACATCATTAAAATCACTCCATTTATTCATCGCACTATTTCTACTGATATTAAAACCTTGTACTGGATTAAATTTCCAAACTCGATATGCAGTTATGTCACCAATAACTAATAGTGGATTTATTTTTTTATTGTTACAACTAGCGCAAACAACTCCATGATGATGTCTTTTCGTTTTAGTGATACAAGTACAACTACTGAGATTACTCATTTATCTTCTCCCTACATGTCCTATATGAAAAGAACTACAAAACTTACAGTGGTAGGCAGTAATTAAGCTATTCGTTCTTTTACTTGCTCTATTTGCTTTTTTTTGAGCAAGTACCTTAGTGTGATATTGCATTTTTCTCCTACAACTCCAGCATTGAATACACAAGCAAGTTGATCCATTAACAATAGACCAACATAGCATTGGTCTATATTTTGTTCGTGTTTTCACTATCGCAGCCCTTTGTTTTTAGTGATTTTGACCAATATTCTATACCTTTTTGGTAATTATGACAAATAATATTTTACTTTTTTGTATTTTTCACTAATAATAGATTCTTCTATAATTGTCTTTATGGGTGAGAGTGAACGATTTCCAATATCGTTGAGTGCGGTTAATATTGTTTGTTTTAAAATTGATTGGCACGAACGGATGCTGAATGTGTTATTAGTTAAACGTAGTATTTCACCTCATAAAAACAAATGGTCTCTCCCTGGTGGTTTTGTTCAAGTTGATGAAACTATTGAAGAAGCTGCTAAGAGAATTTTTATTCAAGAAACTAGGTTGATACCAAATTATCTGAGCCAGTTTAGAACCTACAGTGATACAAAACGAGATAAAAGGATTATTAATGAAAAATCAGATGATAAAGCCAGAGTTATAACTACAGCTTTTACTGCTATTTACACCGATAATGAGAAGCCCTACCTCCATGATGAGAATGAAGACATACGTTGGTTCAAGATTCCAAGAAGATATATAACAAGATATATTCCAGAGGATATGGCTTTTGATCATTATGAAATATTGATTGATTCTTCAAATAGGCTAAGGATATCCCTGGAATACAGCGGTTTAGCTACTCGTTTCTTACCAGAACATTTCACACTGGGACAAATCCAAGAAATCTATGAGATTATTTGGGAAGTAGAGTTAGATCCTGCAAACTTTAGAGAGAAACTCACTAATGTTGAGGGATGGATAAAAGAATCTAAGGCTGGCCCTAAAGATGCAGGACCAAGGAGAGGAAAGCCTCCAACGTGGTATAAAGAGCAGGATATTCCACAGTTTGACAGAATGATTACCAATCCAAATGGTGCTGTTATTAGAGAGAAAGAATCAGAATATCAAAGAAATTTAGATAATTTGACTGGGGAAATTCCAGTTGTTAAGAATCAAGAATAAATATATTAAATTTCGTTTTATTTAATAAATATCTATTAAGGATTCCTGGTGAACAGGACAACATGCGTACTCTTGATTCTTAATAACAATCCAAGTTATTTCACTTTCGTGAATCAACATATTACAAGTACTACAGAACATTTTTAACTCTAACTAAACTTTATCAGAATTTTTTATATTTGACTTATTGACCATTATTGTTTTGAAAAATAATATAAGATTATGCCAAAAGTTAAATTTTTTGAAGGAACTTATCCAAAAAGCAATCAATCAGAAAAAGATTTCATTAATAAATACATTAAAGATAAAACCTTTAAAGAAGAGTGGACAATTTTACATTCTACAAATATCCATGACCCAGATGAATTATACAAGAAAAGTAACTCTGAAATAGATTTAATTTTAATTAGTAAAAAGTATGGTTTTATACAACTGGAGATAAAAGGTCATGGATATTCTGTTGAAGATGGTTTGTGGTTTAAACAGGAAAAAGGTAAAAAAAATAGAATCCCAAGAGAAAAAGAACCTATTCAAAGTCTAGAGTCTAAAGAAAAATTATTGAAAAAATGTTTTCAAGCACTCGCAAGAGGTAAATCAGGATTTGGTCAAAAATTAAAAAATAAAGAAATTAAATTTATTCCAATAATTTCTTTTATTGTCTGGACCACAAAATCAAAAAATGACTTAGTAAACTCACAAATTTCAGAAGCAAATTCTATATTTCTTGGTGATGACAAAATTACAAACCATTTAGAACTGGAAGAATATTTAATAGAAAGGATAGAGGAATTTATTAAAGAAAATAAATGGGGTGGTAAGTTATCAAGTGATTATCTCTTATTAGAGCTTGGTGAAGAATTTGTAAAGACTGCTGTTGAAATATTCAAACCAATGCAAACCAGTGAGAGATTAAGAAAATTAAGTCAAGAATTTAATTTAAAAAGTGACCTAGCTACTTTGGAACAACTTAAAATATATGAAAATTCAATAGATTTTGAAATAAGAAGACATAAGATTATTGGTCCTCCTGGAAGTGGTAAGACTTTATTAGCTTCAGCAATAACTAAAAATATCGCTGAACGTCAAGAATCTGTACTTTTTATGTGCTTTAACAGACTTCTAGCAAATAAACTGGAGAAAGAATTTGCAGACTTATCAAATGTAAAAGTACAATCCCTTTGGCAATTTTTAGTGAACTTTGGGTTAAAGTGGACAGCCGAAGTAAATGATGAAGAGTTTGGAATAATGTCTCTCCAGGAGCTTCCGCCTGATAGATCAGCTGAACATATTACTAAATTTTTAGAAAACAATTTAGACAGGATTGTTGAAGAAACAAGATTCAATACTTTAATTATCGATGAAGCCCAAGATTTTTCCCCACGTTATTGGGAGTTTTTTAAACTTCTTGTAAATGAACAAAAAAATAATAGATGGTATTTATTTTATGATAATAATCAAGCCTTAACTCACGAAGGATGGAAACCTCCTCACTTTGATACGAGTGTTGAAGGAACTAAATTAGATTTAATTTTACGTTGCACACAAGAAATATCTAATAAAAGTCAAAATGTAATTGAAGGCATATCATTGTTGGCAAAAAATAGTGGTGTGGAACCAGATTACATTGAACTTCAGGAAAGCAGTTGGGAAGCTGGTATTGATATTACGGTAAAATTATTAAAAAAACTTGTTGAAGATGATAAATTTAATCCTTCACAAATAACAATTTTAACTCCGCATGCTCATGATATTGTTAAAGTGAAAAATTCAAAATATAGTAATACAAAATCTATCGATGGTTTAGGAGTTGAAGTTTCTTCGGTTTATCAATTTAAAGGACTGGAAAATGATATTGTCATTTTTCTAACACCGCATTTTAATACTCTTGTTTCTAGCTATGTAAGGAACCCTCTTAATCTTGTTTATGTTGGAATCTCTAGAGCTAAGTATTTGTTATATTTTATAGGAGATGAAGAAGTAAGAAAAAAAATAAATTGGAATAAGATAACTATCTAGAAAGCTTTAATTTTTCCTCAACCAACCAATGATGAAGAACATTAAGGTTTTTACAATCTTGAAAATTGTATTCAACTATCTCATTTTTTTTACTGAAATCGTCCTCAAAATAAAAATCTTCAAAATATTTCATAGATTGACCGCCACTGGTTACTTCTTCGTTTCTATTTAAATCGAGAATTTTCTCAACCTCTTTCAAAGAATTAGAGGAAAGTCCTGTATAAAAACTATTTTTTACTGGTGTTCTTAAATCAACAAAGTTTTCTTCAATAATATTTTCAATCTCTTCAATCCTGTAATTATATTTTTTAGCTAGCTTCAATAGTTCAGTACGTTCTGAATGATTGTAATGAAAAATATGTATCTTTGAATTAAGGTTTCTTTTGGCTAATAGATAATCTATAAACTTTTTAGTATTTAGTTCTTCTTCGTCTTCATGATTTGACCAAAATTCAAGAAATGTACTTTCATTACTAGTTACTTCATATAACCCAAACAAATAAAAAAAGTTTTCCAATTCACCACTGTATGGATACCACTCAAAATCGATATATAAATCTCCAGAAATATGTTCAGGAACATTTAAAAGATCTTCAGTGCTGTCACTATTAATTTCATAAAAAACTTTTTTACCATTTTTAAGTATTGCATTTGCTTTCTTCTGTAGCTTAGTAAAAGTAATGGGATTGATAGAGGTTGGATTATTTTCACATTTTGAAATATCTACTAAATCTTTAATACCAAATGTATTTAATTCATTCACTTGTTTATAAGTTATTCCATTTATAAGCTCTAAACTATTTTTCATTACCCATATTTTTTTTATTTCATCTGAATATATATTTTTATCATTTTCACTTTTTTGAGGGTGCGGAGGGTTGTGTATATCAAATTTTTCATTAAATTTTATAAAATTATTTTTCAAATTATTAAATATTATTTCATATTTGTTAATTTCTACCTCTACAAATTCATTATTGATTAAATAAATATAATTTTTTTTAGGAAATGTTCCCTGGATTTCATATAAGATACTGGCATAACAATAAACTTGTAACTCGTATTTATCTTTAATGCTTTTACTATATTTGGCATCGACTACATAAAAATTATTATTTTCATCTAGTACTAAAAAATCAGGTCTTGCAGTAAATTCGGCTGATTCAATACTCCCTTGGTAAATTACATCTACTTTTTTTGAGATATGTTCTAAAGTTTTTTCAAAAGAACTATTAGTTGAAATATCTACTAATTCTTTATTTTCAGTAACTAAGTAATGGTCTTTAAGTTTAATTTCATGCTTCTCTGCTTTTTTTAAAAATTGTTCTGAATGAAGATTGCTTTCTGTTATTGACATCAATTTGCTTTTATCAACTTCGCCAATCTCAATGAGTTTATTTAAAGTTTTACACCAATAAGCAAATGGTGATTCGTAAAATAAAATTAAATCAGAAACAGGGTACTTTAAATTATTCAATATTTTATCGATTTAATTACTATTCACTTTCAATAACAGCATCTCTGAATATAGAGTCAATTTCATTTAAACTTTCTTTTAATTCTTCTTCCATATATCCAAGAAACTTGTCAGATTTTTCAATTCCTTTTACAGCTTGAGTATGCCCTGTCTTTATATCTTTTATTCTAGACAAAGCGCCAATAGCTGTTTCTAATTTACTTAAGACATCAGAAAAATCTATTAAATCTTCATCAATTTTTTCGTTAGATATTACTAGTGCTTTGTATCTTGCCCAGTTATAGGCAACTTGTAGCGGCAATTCACCACCAACTTCTTGATTTAAAACTACTATTGCTTTGTCTTCGTCTATAGGATAAAAAGGCATATCTGTAATTTTTTGGATTCTTTCTTGTTTATCGAATACTATTAATCCTATTTCTGCATTTCTATTTTCCATACATTCTGATAATTCTTGTTTTATATCTTTAAGGGTCATTTGCTTAGTCTTAGATTCGAAAACTAAGTTAATTGTTTTTAGAGAAGCTGAACGCTTATCAATAGTTACAGTGTGATCACCTTTATTTCCAGTCTTGCCTTTAACATTAGAAGTTGGTTCAGCTATATCGTTAACAGATACAGCTATTTTTGAAAGTACAGCCTGCACTATATCTTCAAATGAAGTTCCTTTTCCAGTAGACTTTTCTATTAAGCTTTCCTCAGTTTCTTGAATGTTTAATTTAGTCAATATTGAATCAAGTTTCTTCGTTAATAATTCAATTTCACTTTTTGTGTGCTCTTTTAGTTGGTCTCTTAAAATATGAATTTTAGATTTTTTCTCTTCAGGATCTAATGCTGTTTCAAAAGCTTGGGTTTGCACTTTTTTTATTTCTTCTAACATTTTTAGTGTTTTAACGTCAAAATCATCTAATAAAGATGAAATTTTACCTATAGCACTTACTTTACTTTTTTCATCTAAGAAGGCTTCGAATGCTTCGTCTAAAGATTCTCTAAGTTCTTCAGTGGTTTCAGCAAATTTTTCTGCAAGCTCTCCTTGAGATTTTTCAAAACCTTCTTCAGTTGACTCAACAGTTTTAGCAAATGTTCCAGTTTTAGGATCAAAATATTTGTCATAATCTTTTTGGAGATTTTTTAAGGTATCATCTAGCTTTTCATTTAATTGGTCTTTAATTGTATCAAACGTTTTTCTAGCAAAATCTGTTTCCATTCTTCCTTTTAACGTAGTGTATAAATTTACTCCAAGATCTGTTATCTCTTCAAGAAGTTCAATTTGTAAATCTAAATCTTTTTCGCTTTTTAATATTTCAGCCAATGCAGAGTTTTTTATTTTTAAATTTTCAACAACAATATGGTCTGATAAAACTCTAATAGAAGTCTCATTTTTTTTACTAGTACTTGCTTTTCTTGCTTGTGCCATAACTCTCCCTCTTCAATTATAAATTTTTACACTTATTCAAAAAAGAAAAAATAATTATTTTTTCTTCTTTTTTTTTGGGCTTTGTAGGATCCCAAAGTATAAATTTAATTAATAGTCCAATCATTCTTCCTCCTCGAATTGTTTTCTTATCTCTTCTGCAACTTGACTCGAATTAATTTTTTTAAAAGGGTTTTTTGAATTTTGTTCTAAGTTAGATTCAAATTCTTCATCAGCTTCATCTAATAACCTATTCAGAATTTTGACCCCTAATATTTCGACTACAGAAATTCGTAGTCGTGAAAAATATGAAGCAAGTTTTGTGACAGTACTTAATAATTGTTCTAACTCATGTTCTTCAAGTTCTGAAGTATAAAAATCTAAATCTTTCATAATGTAATCATCGACAAATATATTTTCTAGTTCATCATTTTCTTGTGCAAAACAATCTTCAATATAATTTTTTGGCCAATTGTAAACATCAAAATTTATCATTTGTCTTTACCTTTTTCATCAAAGACATTTAACGTGTAAGGAACTAAACTATTAATTTCCTTTATTAAGGTAAATTTTTTACCTTCTAGAGAAGCTTCATTCGTTTCTGCAAATAATCTAAACTCATCATTTTTTAAAACATGCGATACCTTTTCATGATATATTTCTTGAAATTGTGTTAAACATACACGTATTGTCCAAGCTATCTCTTTTTGAGTTTCTCGATGAAAAAATGTTATACCATGATCTTCTAACATCACTTCTTCATCATTAAATTGAGGTATTGCTGTAATGTCTATATATATTTCTTCTAGTTTTTTAGCAAACTTTGCGCCAATCTCTGAAGTATTAAGAGCTTTTTTTGGATTTTCAGTTTTGTTATTTTTATTCATTTTTATGCTAATCCTTCTTGTAATTTCCACTTTCTTAAGTGCTTTTTTATAACTTCTTTCCAAATTTCTTTAAATCTATTTTTCATCATTACCTATAACTGCACATTTCTGTAAATTTTTTGAAAGACTCTCATAGTTCATAAAATTCACTTTGACTATCAGAAATAAAATCTATTGTAATGTGCTCGTCAAAGACTTTATTTAGAGCCTGTTCTAAAGAATCGCTTAATTCAATTATGAGTTCTAAATATTTTGTATTTTCAAGTTCCATAAAAATACTTAATGATTTTTCTACAGGATTTTGGTTGTTATAAAACTTGTATATTCCAGTTTTATCAACACTAATTTCAACAATTTTTTGACCAGGATCAAAATTTGATGTTTCAGTGATAGATATATTTTTAACTAGTTCATGTTGTAACTTTTCTTGAGAAACCCCTAAAGCAGAATGAATATACAAATTAATAAACTTAACAATTTTTTCTTCATTTGAGTTAAAGTTTCCTAAAAAAATACATTTTTTACTTAGTTCTATTAATTGTTTATTAAAAGAACAATTTTCAGATAACACTAAGTTGGTATTTTGCTTTAATCCATTCAATTTTACAAGAATGTGCTTAAACACTCCGTCACCAGATGCAATATAAATCTCACCATTGTATTTCTTTTGTGATACAAAATTATTATTTAAATACTGGATGAGAACATGGTCTGCACCACTCACTCCATTTGAAGGAATAGTAAAAATATTTCTAAAATTTTTACTTTTATATTTGTAAGTGGAGTTTGCAGCAAAATCTTTTGAAAGACTAATTATATATACGGTTTTGTTGCTTAAATTATTTTTAATATAGTTATCCATTTTTTCATTGACCTTTTCGATATAATGTAACTTTCTACTTCCTTTTCTATGAGGTTTTTCACCAATTAAATTTTCAATATCAATTAAGTGGACTTGATCAAACTTAAATACATCTATTTTTGGGAATAATGGCAGAAAATTTTGTTTTTGTAACAACACTAACTTTTTACCTTTGTATAAACAAAAGTAAAAAGTAATTTATGAAAATTTTTAAAATGAGCTTTTGACAAAGCGTACTCCTTAAATTGTTTTTGTAATGTAAAAGTAAATATACCTTCGTATATTTTTTTTGCAAGTAAATTTAAAATTTTTTTAAAAGTGTCGCATAGCTGTGTTATATTTATCTTGAAGCGGGTAACTCCGTTTTTGTAATGTAATAAGTGGCAGCTTTAAGTTGCCACTTATTTTTTTACTCACTTGATCTTGTCCTTCATTAAAACTACAATAAAGATAATTATGGCAAAACAACAGAAGACTTTTGAAGGTAATCGTATGAAGTTCTATCTTGACGATTTTAGAAACGTTATGCCACTAAAGAATATTCAAACTGTAATCGTGGACCCACCATACAATATAAATTTTAATTACGGAAAAAATTTTAAAGACAATATAGACCCTGAAGAGTACAAGCAATTGATGTATGATGTTGCAGACTTATCTTATAAAAGTACTAAGGAAGATAGCTCTATGTTTATTATCAATTACCCAGAGATCATTGCTGAACTATTTCAAACTTTGAAAAAAACTGAGTGGAATGTCCATCAACTAATAAGTTGGGTTTACCCATCAAATATTGGACACAGTAAAAGCAAATTTACAAGAGCTCATAGATCTATTTTATGGTTAGTAAAAGATAAACCTAAAGTAAACATGAGTGCAGTTACCCAACCTTATAAAAATCCAAATGATCGAAGGGTCAGAGAGCTTATTAAATCTGGGAAAAAGGGAACTCATCTATACGACTGGTGGGAAATAAATCTTGTTAAGAATGTAAGTAAAGATAAAAAGCAATATGTGAATCAAATACCTAGCGAGGTATTAAGAAGACTTATATTGACTACTACTGAACCTAAAGACAAGGTTTTAGATCCAATGTGTGGTACTGGAAGCACTGCAAGGGAAGCATCTAGACTTAAACGAAGTGGTATCGGAATTGACATTAATCCTGATTTAAAAAAAATATGGAAGGAATTTTTAAATGTCTAATGATGTAAATTATTTTTTATTCCCAAACAACCATGACTCAAAAGCTTGGAGGAGTCCTCCATATGATTTTAACGACATAACTAATTCTGAGTATTGGCCAAATTTTAATAATGACAAAAAAAATTTAGTTGACTACAGAGTTGTTACAAACATAGAAAAAATTATGGAAGGTGATGTAGCGTTTTTCTGGTCTGTACCATATTTTTCAATTACAACTTTAGGAATAATACTGGGGAGTCCTTACTCACCTGAATTGCTCAATTGGATGGAACAAAATGAAGATTTAGATGATTTTAAAGAAAAATTTGAAAATGACTTTCCTGAAAACTATAAATTTGAGTATGTTGTTGATCTTGGTCTATTACAACTTGGAGAAAATAACTGGATAGCAGGAAGTGATTTGGAAAAGTTAGACGAATGGAAAAATAAAAAGCCTTTTGTAAGAAATAAAGATGGATCTTTAAATCAACAATTTGCTACACCTAAGTTGCTAAATAATCTCGAAACAAGGAGCTTAAAAGAAAGAATTCATAAAGATGGGTTAGATTTCATATCTATAGAAAATATTTCAAAAGTAATATTTGCTTTGAATAGATTTTAAATTTTAAAATCTGAATTAATTTTAAGTTCTGTCCATTTAATATGATCACTTTCTTCTTGTGGTAAAAGATTTTCAATTTCTGTGAACGAAATTATTTTTGGGTCTTTAAAATATTTTTTATCATTCCAAAAATAAATAAAGTACGTATCGGGAATTTGTTTTGCAAATTCCGCTGCATTTCTTGAGAAAAAAAATTCTTTTTCATTTTTATTTCTTTTTTTACATTCAATTTGAATTTCAGTTGTTTTATTACCTATTTTTCTCCATGAGATGACATCATAGCCTAAGCTTGAATCCTCATGAGAAACTATTTTTGCTGTTTTATTAATTTTTTGTTTTCTCAGGAACTTGTTCTCATATTGAAGAGTTTTAACTTCTCCAGCAATTCCACTATCTATTTTTGCTAAATCCTCCTTGTTATATAACGAACTAAGAAGATAAGTCCACCATATATATTCTTCTTCATCAAAGCTTTCCCCATGTAAGAGATTTGCATCTTCTAAAACCTGCATAATATTATTTGAATTTATATCGGATGAAATGTTTAATATAGTCTGTTCTCTTCCTTTAAAGTTTTTATAATTTATCCAATTAGGGCTCGAGAGTCTAATTAAATTAAAAAGTAAACTTTTTCTTCTGTCTTTAAAGTTTAAATCGTTTAAGTAAATCTCATCTCTGAATTCATCAAGGAGGCTGAATGCTGATTGATAATCATAATTTAAGGTATGAGTTATTTTTTTAAGTTTAAAAAACGTTTGTATTTCTGAATTAGCTTTTTTTTCTTTATACTCATTTTCTAATTCAATAAGTGCTTCTATAGTACTTCTATTAAAGATATTAAAATTATTCATCGATTAAGCATGATTTAAATAATTCCGATAATTCATTTGAAGTTAAGACATCCCCTGATTCTTCTATATCGTCTTCATCAAGTGAAAGTTTAGTTAAATTCTTGTCGTTCAATATAATCGACATTCTTTCAATCTTATCTTTCAAATTCGCACTGATTCTTCTTTCGATTGTTTTGGAGTAAGTGGTATGAGCTGATTCGTAAAAAAAATAATTTACCTCTTTTGTCAAATCCATCCCAATTCTATGAATTCTATCTAATGACTGTAGATATTCTCTTGCGTTGTAATCCCTATCAAGATAAATTGCATTTCTACAATTACTATGCAAACTTAAACCTTCTCCTCCTGTTTTAGCAATAGCCACAAGAACGGAGTGATTTAATTTATCTGGATTATTAAAATTCGAAATATTTTGTTTTTTAGTTATTCCTAAAGAAGTATCATCAGTGCCGCCGTAAAGAGTGTGTTCTTTCCAGTTTAAGCTTGTTTGTTCAGCTAAACTTTTAGCAATTTTCTCTACGCATGAAACAAACTGAGTCCAAATAACAACCTGTTCTCCACTTTTAATGATTTCTGTTGCTTTTTTAATGACTTCTTCCATTTTGCTTGAGAGAACTCCTTCCTTCTCAACCTTATCTAATATCTTGCTTTCATCAGAGTTTCTAAATTTTCTTGCAAAGCTGTCCCTGTCTTTGCTTAGATCAATAGCTAAGTCATGCGGGTCGACAGTTAACTTTATTAGTCTTTTTACTGCTTTTCTAACATCTTCAAAATGTGTAATATTTTTTAATTTTAAATATTCTTCTCTGTACTTATTAACAACCATTTCATAAAATACTGCCTGATAGTTTTTCATAGGAACTTCTTTTGTTGCATGAAAAATAGTTTCTGGAAGAGATTCTTTCAATTCTTCTTTGGTTGTTCTAGTCCATAGTCCAGAAATAAGATTCCCTGCACCGCTATCATCACTTTCCTTTAACTGTTCTTCGAAACCGCACATAGGATATAAAAATTCCATTTGAGTTATTAAGTCATAAATATCTTGAGGTATAGGAGTTCCCGATAGTATGTCTCTTCTTGTTGCATAAAAAGAGACTTCTAATATTTTTCGCCCACTCTTAGACTCATTTAATGGGTTTTTACGAATCCCACCCTTTATTCTATGAGATTCGTCAAGAATCAAGTGTGTATTATTTTTAAACATAAAAAGTTTTAAAGCATCAATAACTCCTTCAGAAATAATTTGAGAATATGTAATGAATGCGAAGCCTTTTCTGTCTTCAAAAGTATTGAGGGTTTGATTAATGTGATGAACCCCACCTTCAAGTAAAAATATATTATCAAGAATTTTTTCACCTAGTCTGATTTCTAACTCTGGAATCCACGCTTCAGTCGCCACAATTTTATTTGGAACAAATATAATTTTATAATCTATGTTTCTAAGGGTAGATAGTGCTATTGCGGTGGAGGTTTTGCCTGCTCCAGGCACTGAAAAATTTGCTGCATTTGGGGTTGCATACATTGCTGAGAGATCTCTTAGCTGATGGTTTTTAAGAGGTAATC
>Ga0208547_1000657_pt1 | contig 19663 bp, 20 predicted proteins | sample DEB08_DNA_5_FD_185501 | JGI IMG/M metagenome (GOLD analysis project Ga0208547, IMG submission 185501) | Aqueous microbial communities from the Delaware River and Bay under freshwater to marine salinity gradient to study organic matter... | ecosystem: Environmental > Aquatic > Marine > Coastal ...
CGCCGCGGCAGCCGCTGCGATGCAACGCCACGCAGAGTGACCGAATCCGTTGCGTGTGAAGGCCGTGATGGCGGTCGCGTGGCCGGTACCGGTGGGCTGCTGAACAGAATTTCGCTAACTTAGAAGCGATTTTCACTGTGCCTGTGAGTGCAGCAGCCCATCACATTCCTCATGGCCGAGAACGTCGTTCATCGCATTGCATCGCTGGTATCGCTGGTTGTTGCCGTGGCGGTGGTCACCGTTGGGTCGGTGGTGGCGAGCGGCCCTCTGTCGTCTGGCGCAGCGACGGTCGTCGCGGCAAACCCCGCCACTGATGATGTGGGCCGTGTTGATCGCGGCTCTCGGTGCAATCGTCGCGCTCACCACCACGGGTCGTCGACGCGCCACCTCCCCGGCCTGACCTCGGCCGACACAGATCGTGGTCAACTCAGATGGTGGTCGATGCGGTTGCTGGTCTAGTGACGTGTGACCGACTCAGTCGTCGCTGGTTGCGCCCCAACGCATCTGACCGAAGCGGTAGCCAACCGATCGCACCGTCTGGATCATGTCGGCGTACTCCTCGCCGAGCTTCGCGCGCAGGCGACGCACATGCACATCAACTGTGCGCGCACCACCGTAGTACTCGTACCCCCACACACGGCTCAACAGCATTTCGCGACTGAACACCTTGCCGGGGTTCTGAGCGAGGAACTTCAAGAGCTCGTACTCCATGAAGGTGAGATCCAACGGTCGCCCGGCGATAGCTGCCTGATAGGTCTCGAGGTTCAACGACAGTTCCTGATGCTCCACCAGATCGGCCCGCGCCGGTCCCACCGGGGTGGCAGCCAGCAGGTGACGCATCCGCGCATCGAACTCCGATGGGTGGAACGGCGTGATGCAGAAATCGTCGAACAGGTCATCGCGCAGATCCAGTTCATCAAGGCGCGCACCACCGATCAGCACCAGGGTGCGCACAGGATCGGTGTCGGAACGGCGCAGACCCCGGCAGAACGCCCACGCAGCCTCGGTGTCGTCACCGACGATGACCACGGCTGCACCCCATCCGGTGGAGGGTTCGGCGGCGGAGGCATCAGGCAGGCCCGGCACCGGCCGCCATTCGTAGCCGGCCATGTCGAGTGCGCGGGCCACATCAGCAGGCATGTCGGCAGCGAACACCACCACAGCGCCCTCGCCACAACGGCCTCGGATCGGATGCGCACTCATCAGGGTTGCCTCGGTGTCACCGTCACAACGAGCCGAGGTAGCGGTCGATCTCGAATTGGGAGACGTGGGTCTTGTAGTCGCGCCACTCGCGGCGCTTATTGCGCAAGAACCACTCGAATATGTGATCGCCGAGAGCCTCGCGCACAAGGTCAGACTGTTCCATCACCCGCAGCGAATCGGCGAGTGATTGCGGCAATTGCCCCACTCCCAGATCCGACAGCCGGATGTCGTCCAGTTCGAACAGGTTCGCGTCGGCTTCAGCGGGCAGTTCATAGCCCTGCTCCACCCCGCGCATACCGGCAGCCAACATCAGCGAGAACGCGAGATACGGGTTACACCCTGGATCAGGCGAGCGGTACTCCACCCGGGTGGCCACCGGGTTACCCCGCTTGGGAATTGGCACCCGAATCAACCCGGAACGGTTATTGCGCGCCCAACTGACATGTACCGGTGCTTCGAAACCGGGCACCAATCGCTTGTAACTGTTCACCGTGGGATTCGTGATGGCGGTGATTTCTGCGGCGTGCACCAACAAGCCGGCCATGAAACTCTTGGCAAGAGCCGACAGGTTGTACGGGTCGTCGGGGTCGTAGAAGGCATTCTCATCGCCACGGAACAACGACAGGTGTGTGTGCATGCCCGAGCCCTGCACCCCTTCGAGTGGCTTGGGCATGAAGGTGGCGTACAGGCCCTGGCTGGCCGCCACTTCGCGCACCACCAGGCGGAACGTCATCACCGAGTCGGCCATCGTCAAGGCGTCGGTGTGGCGCAGGTCGATTTCTTGCTGGCTGGGCGAGTCCTCGTGGAACGAGTATTCGACGGGGATGCCGAGCTGTTCGAGGGTGCGGATGGTGCGTTTGCGCAGGTCGCCGGTGGCGTCACGCGTCGTCAAGTCGAAATAGCCGCCCGAATCCAGCGGCACCGGCCGCTCTCCTGGTCGCGGTGGTTCAAAGTAGAAGAACTCGATGTCGGGTGCGATGTAGAAGGTGAGCCCTTGGGCGTGCGCGGCTTGCACATGTCGGCGCAGCACCTGCCGCGGATCACCCGCAAAGGGTTGGCCGTCGAGGTCGTGAATATCGCAGAACACACGGGCTTCGGCACCGCTACCGGGGTCGCCCCACGGCAAGATCTCAAAGGTGTGCGGGTCGGGCACGGCCAACACGTCGGCCTCTTGCACCCGGGAGAACCCATCGATGGATGACCCATCGAAGGTCATGCCATCGGACAGGGCGTTCTCCAGCTCGGCAGGGCTGATCGCGAAACTCTTCAGATTGCCGAGCACATCGGTGAACCACAGACGCACGAGGCGCACGCCGCGTTCGGTCACCGTCTTCAGCACGTAGTCGCGGTGCTGGTCGAGCATGGGATGCTCCTTCACGCCGACAGTGTGTCGGCACTTGTAGGTAAATCGCACCCTGACATGGTGTGGCGATGTCGAACGGGGGCCCCGCGAGGGGCCCCCGTGTCGCCGACGTGATGTCAGGGGGATCAGGTACTGATGGCCGGAGGCCTCAGCTCTTCTTGCCCTTGGTGGCTGCGCCACACACGATGTCGGTGATCATCCGCGACACCGTGTACGGATCGCAGTTGGCGTTCGGACGGCGATCTTCGGCGTAGCCCTTGCCGTCCTTCTCCACCTGCCATGGGATACGAATCGATGCGCCGCGGTCGGACACGCCGTAGCTGAACTTGTTCCACGGGGCGGTCTCGTGCTGGCCGGTGAGGCGGTCTTCGATGCCCACGCCGTAGTTCTGCACCAACTCCATGTAGTTCTTGCCGATGGCGTCACAGGCCGAGATGATCGCCTTGTAGCTGTCACGCATGGCCACCGACGAGAAGTTCGTGTGGCAGCCAGCGCCGTTCCAGTCGCCCTTCATCGGCTTGGCATCGAAGGAGATGACCACGTTGTAGTCCTCGGCGATGCGCTGCAGCAGCCAACGCGCCACGTTCAACTGGTCGCCGACGGCGGTGGGGCCGAGTGGTCCGATCTGGAATTCCCACTGGCCGGGCATGACCTCGGCGTTGGTGCCCGAGATCGACAGGTCGGCGTCGATACATGCCTGGGTGTGCTCTTCCACGATGTCGCGGCCAGCGATACGGCCGGCGCCAACGCCGCAGTAATACGGGCCCTGCGGAGCCGGCATGCCGCCACCCTCGGGGAAGCCGAGCGGGGTGCCATCGGTGCGCAGCATTGTGTATTCCTGCTCGAGGCCGAACAGCATCTCGTCCGAGGCGTACTTCTTCTCCACCTTCGCGCAGGCCGCACGCGTGTTGGTCGGGTGGGGGCGCATGTTGGATGCAACCAACACCTCGCACATCACCAAGATGTTCGGGCCGCCGCGCAGCGGGTCAGGACAGGTGAACACCGGCCGTAACACGCAGTCGGACTTGTCGCCGGTGGCCTGGTTGGTGCTGGAGCCGTCGAAACCCCAAATGGGGGGAGTGGACACGTCGTCCGCGAGGATCTTGGTCTTGCTCCGCAGCATGGGAGTGGGTTCAGTTCCGTCGATCCAGATGTATTCAGCTTGGTACGCCACGGAGATTCCTTCCGGTCGTTGTTGTAGGGGCGACCCGAAGGCTGTCAGCGAGCCGTTTCCTTCCCGTATCTCAATTGTGAACGCTGTGTGAACGGGCGCAAGCCGACATCAGCGCGGGTGAGTGCGCCCGCGATGTGACACACCGCGTCGCAGATGACACCATGACCACATGTCAGTCGTGAAGATCAACGCCATTGAGGTACCCGACGGTGCCGGTCCCGAACTCGAAGCGCGGTTCGCTGCCCGCGCCGGAGCAGTAGAGAACGAACCCGGGTTCGAAGAGTTCATGTTGTTGCGCCCCACCGCCGGCGACACCCGTTACTTCGTCGTCACCCGCTGGGAATCAGAAGAAGCGTTTCAGGCATGGCGCACCGGGCAGGCCTTCGCGCATCAGCACCGCGACACCCACACCGATGGTGGGCACGGCGAGGCCAAGCCCACACAGCCCGTGTCCACCGGCGCATCATTGCTCGAGTTCGACGTCGTGTCGCTCTCGTTTCCGAGCAGCGACGAATAGCGCGACGCCGCGGCGCCATGGATCATCGGCGATGCCTGCCGACACCGCGCCGTAGACTCCCAACACCGTGACACTCATCGTCCAGAAGTACGGCGGGACCTCGGTCGCCGATCCCGACCGGATGCGCGCCGTCGCCGACCACATCGCGTTCACCCGTTCCCATGGGTCCGACGTGGTGGCGGTGGTGTCGGCCATGGGCAAGAGCACCGACAACCTCATCAAGTTGGCGAACGAGGTGTCGTCGGTGCATCCGGGCCGCGAAATGGACATGTTGCTCACCACCGGTGAACGCGTGTCGATGTCGCTGCTGTGCATGGCACTCGCCGACCGTGGTGTGCCCGCAATGAGTTTCACCGGCAGCCAGGTGGGCATCATCACCGACACCTCACATGGCAAGGCCAAGATTCTTGAAGTGCGTGGCGACCGGTTGCGTGAGGCTCTCGCCGAAGGTCGGGTCTGCGTGGTGGCCGGTTTCCAAGGGGTGTCAACCGCAAAAGAGATCACTACGTTGGGCCGTGGCGGGTCCGACACCACCGCAGTGGCCATCGCGGCCGCACTCGATGCGGATGCCTGCGAGATCTACACCGATGTCACCGGCGTGTTCTCCGCCGACCCGCGCATCGTGCCACTGGCCCGCAAACTGGCCCACATCTCGTTCGACGAGATGCTCGAGATGGCCGGTGCCGGGTCGAAAGTGCTGGCCCTGCGTTCGGTCGAGTTCGCCCGCAACCACAACGTCCCGCTCCACGTGCGGTCCAGTTTCACCTGGCAGCCCGGCACGTGGGTCACCTCCGAGGAGCGTCCCATGGAAGATCCGATCATCTCCGGTGTCGTCACCGACGCGAGCGAAGCAAAGGTCACTGTGCTGGGTGTGCCCGACCGCCCCGGCATCTCCGCGGCCCTGTTCGAGCCGTTGGCCAGCGCCAACGTGAATGTCGACATGATCGTGCAGAACACCTCCACCGAGGGCACCACCGATATCTCGTTCACCGTGCCTATGGCCGATATGACCATTGCCGAAGGCATCGTGGCCGACGTGGCCCAGCAGATGGGTGCCGCCGGTGTCAGCCGCGACGATGCCATCGCCAAGGTGTCGTTGGTGGGCGCGGGCATGAAGAGCTCACCGGGCGTGGCTGCCAACATGTTCCGGGTTCTGGCCGATGAAGGTGTGAACATCGAGATGATCTCGACATCGACGATTCGCATCTCGGTGGTGATAGCCGCCGACGATCTGGAACGCGCCGCTCGGGTGTTGCACACCGCATTCGATCTCGACTCCGCCGAGGCCTATTCAGCACCGCTGCCCGAACGGCGCTGAGGGGCACATTCGTCGTTCGTCGGCGATACCGACACTCACCTGACGGTTCTGGCAGAATCACCCGATCATGCGCCGGCGTTCCCAACTCATCCCCTGGAAAGTCGCTGGCCGGGTCACCGAGGGGTACTCCAGCGGTGATGACGTGGTGCGTTCCACCGGGTGGGTGTTCAACAACGCAGTCGGTGACGACCTCACCCTTGCCGAGTTCGTGGCGTCAGGCGACGACGAAGTGCCGGCCTATCTCGAGGCGTTCGGTCTGCGCGGCGCGAACAACGCCACCGAAACCATGTTGGAGATCGGTGCCGGCATCGGCCGGATGACCGCTGCATTCACCCGTGAATACGGCACCGTGATCGCGGCCGATCTCGACATAGGTTTTCTTGAACGATGCCGCGAGACAGTTGCTGCTCACGGCAATGTGGATCGGCTGCAGACCCTGGAGGTCGCCGATGGCCGCAGCCTCGCGATCGGTGACGACAGTGTCGATATGGCCTTCAGCTACATCACGTTGCAGCACTGTGTGCGTAGTGATGCGATGCATCTCATCACCGAGGCGATTCGTGTGGTGCGCCCTGGCGGCACGGTGGTGTTGAACCTGCGTGCGCCGTCGCGGCTCGACCCGTTGCTGTTGCCGGTCGGGGCGGTGATCCGCGCGGGTTTCCGCTTGCCACGGGTGGGTGAATGGCTGTCGCAACAACGGTGGCTCACCCGACTTGGCTGGCAGGTCAGTCGCTTGTCGCCCGCCGAGGTGCTGGCCGCGGTAGAAGCCACCATCGGCGATGCACAGGTGTGGACACGGCCCGGGGCGGCAATCACCCTGGGCGATGCCATCGGGCGCCAATTCGACGGCATCAACCCGTCGCACTGGTGGCTTGTCGCCACCGTGGTGGGCTGACCGGCGCGCAGCGCTGAGGCGCGACCCATCTCGGCGCACCGTTAGCCTGCGGGCATGCGCGTGGGAATTGTGGGTGCTACCGGCCAGGTGGGTGGTGTGATGCGGTCGCTGCTGATCGAACGGGGATTCCCCATCGATGCGATGCGCATGTTTGCCTCAGCTCGGTCCGCTGGCTCGACGATCGAGTGGAACGGCAACGACATCATCGTGGAAGACGCCGCCGTGGCCGACCCGGCTGGGCTCGATATCGCACTGTTCTCCGCTGGTGCCTCGTCGTCTCGTGAATTGGCACCACGTTTTGCGGCGGCCGGGGTGACGGTGATCGACAACTCGTCCGCGTTCCGTATGGACCCTGAGGTGCCCCTCGTGGTGAGCGAGGTGAACCCAGATGCTGCCCGATCGGCCCCCAAGGGCATCATCGCGAACCCGAACTGCACCACCATGGCGGCAATGCCGGTGCTGAAGCCGTTGCATGACGCCGCCGGTCTCACCCGATTGATCGCCGCCACGTATCAGGCGGTGTCGGGCGGCGGGCTGGCAGGTGTGGCCGAACTCGACGAACAGGCGCGTGCCGTGGCGGCCGATGCTGCGGCGCTGACTTACGACGGCCGGTCGGTCGATTTCCCGCCCGCGAACAAGTTCGCTCGCACCATTGCCTACAACGTGTTGGCACTCGCTGGGTCGCTGGTCGACGACGGCAGCGGAGAAACCGACGAAGAGCAGAAGCTGCGCAACGAGAGCCGCAAGATTCTCGACATCCCCGATCTTGCGGTGTCAGGCACGTGCGTGCGGGTGCCGGTGTTTACCGGCCACTCGTTGTCGATCAATGCCGAGTTCGCTCGTCCGATCGACGTGGCCACAGCGACCGAGTTGTTGTCGTCGGCTCCGGGTGTGGAACTGGCTGATGTGCCGACCCCGCTCGATGCGGCCGGTCGTGACCCCAGTTATGTTGGTCGTATCCGCCAGGACCCGGGTGTGCCCGATGGTCGTGGTCTGGCGTTGTTCGTGTCGAACGACAATCTGCGTAAGGGTGCAGCGCTCAACGCTGTGCAGATCGCTGAATTGTTCCTCTGAGCGACCTGCTCAGCAGGCGCACGGCAGGGCCGCACATTTGGGGCAGCCGTCGCGGTATCGGTTGACCACATCGGTGAGGTCGACACCGACCTGGTTGGCGAGTGTGGCCAGCCAGGCGAGAACGTCGCTGAACTCGTGAGCGATCTGATCTGGTGTGCCTTTACGCACCGCTTGGGCGAGTTCGCCGATCTCTTCGCACAGCCACGCCACAGTGGGCGCCACCCCTCGGTCGCGGTCTCGGTCACCGTAGGTGTCGTCGATCACCTGTTGGAGTTCGCGCAGATCCACGCCCCGACCGTACCCCTGCCCATGTTGCTCGGTGACGCATCGCCCCGACAGTGCGAAATTCGGCGGCACGCCGACGAGTCATCTGCGTAGCGTCGCGCGCCCATGGGGGCAGATCATCATCACGAGCACCGTCGCATCACCGATGTGCGACGCGGCCAGAGTCGCGCAGCCGTGACGACGACGCTGGCGATGTCGTGCGTGCTCGCTGCATGCGGCGTGGAACCCCGTGTCGATGAGGTGCGGGTCAGCATCACCGCGCCGACCCTTGACGGGCATCGGCAACTCGGCGTCTCAGCCGCGACACCACCGCATCACGCCGATCCTGACAATGTCGTCGTCACTACGCCACGCGATCCACAGCCCCCAGAGGCGAGTGACGCTGTCACGATCGCCGCAGCCGAACCGGCGGTGAGTGCTCAATCTGGTGACGCCGTTGTGGCGGTCTCGAGTGGTACGCCGCTGGTATCGCGACCCGAGGACCCTACGGACGTTCGCTCGCCGGCCGGGTCCGCGAGTTCCGACGACCCAGCAGCGACCGTCGGTGCGGGGTCCGCGATGGCCGATGCTGCGGGTGGTGATGGTGCGCGCGGTGATGGCGCACCCATCGATCGTGCGCCTGGCTCCGATGTCGTGCTGACAGACACAGCGGGGTTGGCATCACCCACTGTCGACTCCGGTTCTGCGACGGCGAGTGGTCGTGTTGACGGGGCACACAACGCAGTTGATGAGGCCACCGATGAGCATCAAGCAACGGCGTGGGTGGCGGCTGCCGAGGTGCTCCCACGGGCACCAACCGATTCGGATCGCACAGCCGTAATGACCGCAGTGCACCAGGCGTGGTCGACGGAGATCGCCGCCCGCCGAGCCCCCGATGACGTGTCATTGTGGGCCGCCGTATCGGCGAGCAGAGCGGGAGTGGAACGCAGCCGCGCACTGTCCGAACTCGCCGACCTCGCCACCCGTGGTTACTGGTCGCTCGCCGACCCAATGAACCCGAACGTGCTGCAGGTCATCCAGATGGAAGTTGCCTCACCTCCAGACAACGAGAACGAGGTGACCGTGACCGACGGGTTTGTGGTGGCCACGGTGTGCATCATGACGACCGATCAACTGTGGGGGCCAGGCGCTGTCGCTGGTGACTCAAATGGTGATCACCTCGCATCAGGTGATGCCGTGCCGATCAATACTGCCGCGACCCGGTCCGTGATGCGATGGGGGTTGGAGCGTGCGGGCGATGTGTGGGTGCTGAGCGACGCGGTGGTCGACTGGGTCGAGATCGTTGATGTGGCAGCGGCCACGCAGGGGTGTGCGCAATGAGCCCCAAGGTTCAGCTGGTGAGAACCCGATCACGATGGGCGCAGCGCCGCATCACAGGGCCGGCACGATGGTCGACGAGCGCGATGCTGGCGATGGCACTTGTGACGGCACTGACATGGGGTGGCGCCCAGCGGACCGCTGTCGCCACCTCCGATGCCGACATCGACGTCGGTGCCGATGGCGACAGCATCTCGGTGGAGATCGGCACACCCCCAGATGTCATCGATGGTGATGACGGCAGCACCGATGGCGGTTCGGAGCAGCCACCGGGCTGCATCTGGCAGGTGGTCCCGGCCAGCGAGGGCGGCTGGGGTGTGTACCGCACCCACCCCGACACCGGAGTGCGCCAGATCGCCGTGCAGTTGTTCTGTTACGGAGCATTCGTCGCCTACGGGTGGGTTGATGTGGCCGAACGAACCGCCGATGACATCATCGCCAGCGCGGTGGCTGAGATGACCCGTCAGTTGCCACCACCGGTGCCGGTCACCAACCCGGCGCGTGTCGGCACGGTGGGGGTGGGCACTCGTTTCAGCGTGGCACCTCTCGCCGATGTGGTGGTGTCGGCACAGGTGGGCGCCCACCACGGAACGGTGACGGCGCGGGCATCGCGTCTGCGGGTACACACCGGCGATGGCGCGATCATCGACTGCAGTGATCTCGGCGACGGAATGGCCACGCTCGCAGCTGCGGATCCATCGGCTGGTACCTGCGGTCATCACTACCGTGAGCCCTCTCCTCCGGCACGGCCCTACCGGGTGACGGTCACCGTGGTGTGGGAGATCACCTATGTGACCAGTGTGGGTTTGGGCACCCTTGACGCGCTGTCGACCTCGGCGGTGATCGAGCATCCGGTGGTGGAGATTCAAACGGTGGGGGCGGGTCGAGCTGGATGACTGCGCGTGGCAGGGCGCATCGACCTCAGCGCCGTGACGGTCGCGGGCCAAGGCCGGCACGGGTGTAGATCTCATCGATCACCTGCATGGTCTTGACGCTGTCGTCGCCGTGCGTGATCGGGTCGGCCCCCTCGACAACGGCAGCACGGAAACGCACCAGCTGATGCAGATATGTGGCCGACGGGTCAACGTCCTCGCTGCGCTCACCATCAGCGGTCGACACGCTGAGCGCTCCACCGAACTGGGGTGCAAGCGGATTGCGTACCGTCATCGTGCCGGCCGAGCCATGCACCACCAGCCGTGAGTCACCCTCGGCATCGGGGCCAATCATCGACGATTCCACACGGGCGGTGCGCCCACCTGGCCAGGCCAAGTCGGCGGTGATCCGCCCATCGATTCCCGGTATCGACTCGGTGGCCTCGGCGCGCGTCACGGCGGGTTCAGGTCCGAACAGCCAGCGCACCCACTGCACGGGGTAACAGCCGAGGTCCATCAGCGACCCCCCGCCGATCGAATGATCCCAGCGAATATCGGTGCGTGGGATGTGGCCCTCAGGCAGCACGAAACGCGCCTCGGCATGGTGCACATCACCGAGTTCGCCGCTGTCGATGATGCGGCGCATCTGTGCGACCAGTGGATGATGTCGCCAGTGAAAGGCCTCCATCAGCACACGGTTGGCATCGCGTGCAGCCTCCACCATCTCGGCGGCCTCAATGGCATTGGACGCAATCGGCTTCTCGCACAGCACGTGGCGGCCCGCGGCTAATGCGGCCAGGGTGTGCTCGTGGTGATAGCCGGCAGGGGTGGCGATGTAGACCGCGTCCACATCGGGGTGGGTCCACACATCGTCGTAGGCGTCGACCACGGTTGGCACTCCCCAGCGTGTTGCAGCATCCTCGGCGCGGGCACGATCGCGGGCGCCGAGCACGGTCACCGCCACATCGGCGAGGCGGTCATCCCCGGTTGCGAGAGGTTCGATGATGGCTGGTGGGGTGATGCGCGCGGCCGAGACCAGGCCAAGTCGCAGTCGCGTGGTCATGGCCGCACGCTAGATCACCGGGCGTGATCGCCACACGTGAGCACCGCTCTCGGTCATCGCGGTGCGCGAGCCTCGGTGCGGCGGAGGCAGAAGTGGCCAATGGCTCGGTGGTTGCGACTGCAGTGATGCGTGAATGTGATGAGTGATGGTCACGCCTCGCGGTTGAGTGCGGGGCGGGGTTGCCATCGCGCGGGGTGCGGGCAGATCGCGGGTGTGGGTGCGACACCGGTTGTTGGCGTGGTGGCCGCCCCAGCGTCCACGAGGCGCGTCGTAGTGTGGGGCGATGCCCAGTCCACATCTGCTGCCTGATGCGCCACGCCCACGTTCGGACATGAACGATGAACAGCGTCTGTTGTTCGACGCTGCGGTGGCGGTGCAAGCCCATGCTCATGTGCCCTATTCCAAGTACCACGTGGGGTGCGCGCTGATCACCGATGACGGCTCGGTGTTCGCCGGAGCCAATATTGAAAATGCGGCGTATCCGCAGGGGTGGTGTGCCGAAGCCAGTGCGATCGCCGCGATGGCCTCGGCGGGCCACCGCCGAATTCGGACCCTGTTGACCATCGGACCTGGTCGCGAATTAGCGACCTGCTGTGGCGGCTGCCGTCAGAAGATTCGTGAGTTTGCCGATGCCGACACTCGCGTGATCTCCACCTGTGCCGATGGATTGATGGCGATCTACACCATGGACGAGTTACTGCCCGATTCATTCGGGCCTGAGAATCTCGACGTGGTCGCCGACGAATGACCTCCCGCGTCAGGGTCATGAGAAAACCTAAGTCATTATGACTCAAGTTTTCTGATATGGGTGTTGGTGTTCGCGGTGGACACCCGTACACTTCGCTCCACAACCCCCACCGAGCGCTCGTCGAGCGCCATCTACAAGGAGCGAATCCACATGCCCAAGGCAGTCGGTATCGATCTCGGCACCACCAACTCCGTCGTCTCAGTTCTCGAGGCCGGCGAGCCGGTGGTCATTCCCAACTCTGAGGGAGCGCGCACCACACCGTCGGTGGTCGCATTCTCCAAGGCCGGCGAAGTGCTCGTCGGCGAGGTGGCCAAGCGCCAGGCCATCACCAACCCCGACCGCACGTTCCGTTCTGTGAAGCGTCACATGGGCGAGAACTGGAAGAGCGACGATGTCGACGGCAAGCAGTACACGCCGCAGGAGATTTCGGCTCGCACGCTGATGAAGTTGAAGCGCGACGCCGAGGCCTATCTGGGCGACACCGTTACTCAGGCCGTCATCACGGTGCCGGCGTATTTCGATGATGCTCAGCGCACCGCCACCAAAGAGGCGGGCACTATCGCCGGTCTTGAGGTGCTCCGCATCATCAACGAGCCCACCGCCGCCGCGCTGGCCTATGGCCTCGACAAGGGCGCCGAAGATGAGACCGTGCTGGTGTTCGACCTCGGTGGTGGCACCTTCGACGTGTCGGTGCTCGAAATCGGCGACGGCGTGTTCGAAGTGAAGTCCACCCACGGCGACACCACCCTCGGTGGCGACGACTGGGACCAGCGCGTCATCGACTGGCTGGTCACCCAGTTTAAGAATGCTCAAGGTGTCGACCTGTCGAGCGACCGTATGGCCATGCAGCGCCTGAAAGAAGCCGCCGAGAAAGCCAAGATCGAACTCAGCCAGGTGCAGTCCACCCAGATCAACCTGCCGTTCATCACCGCCAACGCCGACGGCCCGCTGCACCTCGACGAGACCCTCAGCCGGTCGAAGTTCCAAGAGATGACCGCCGACCTCATCGAGCGTTGCCGGATCCCCTTCGAGCAAGCCCTCTCCGATGCCGGTCTGTCCAAGGGCGACCTGCACCACGTGATCCTGGTGGGTGGCTCCACCCGTATGCCGGCCGTGACCGACCTCGTGGTCGGCCTCACCGGCAAAGAGCCCAACAAGACGGTGAACCCCGATGAGGTTGTGGCCGTCGGCGCTGCGGTGCAGGCCGGTGTGTTGCGCGGCGACGTGAAAGACGTGCTGCTGCTCGACGTCACCCCACTCAGCCTGGGCATCGAGACCAAGGGCGGCGTGATGACCAAGCTCATCGAGCGCAACACCACCATCCCCACGAAGAAGACCGAGGTGTTCACCACCGCCGACGACAACCAGCCGTCGGTGGAGATTCACGTGCTCCAGGGCGAGCGCGAGATGGCGGGCTACAACAAGACGCTCGGCAAGTTCCAGCTTGTCGATCTGCCGCCGGCACCGCGCGGTATCCCGCAGATCGAAGTCACCTTCGACATCGACGCCAACGGCATCGTGAACGTGTCCGCGAAGGATCGCGCCACCAACAAAGAGCAGTCGATCACCATCTCCGGCCAGTCCACCCTCGACAAGGACACCATCGACCAGATGGTGCGCGACGCCGAGTCGCACGCTGAAGAAGATCGCAAGCGCCGCGAGGAAGCCGAGATCCGCAACAACGCCGACTCGCTCGTGTACCAGACCGAGAAGGTGCTGCGTGAGCAGGGCGAGAGCGTGTCCGCCGAGGAACGTGCAGCGGTCGAAGAGCCCTTGGCCACGCTGAAGACCGCGGTCGCGGGCGACGACATCGAGGCGATCAAGGCGGCGACCGAGGCGCTGATGAGTGCTTCCCAGGCCTTCAGCCAGAAGCTCTACGAAGCGGCTGCGCGCGACGGTGACGCTGCCGGCACCTCGGCGTCTGGCGCCGCTGGTGCCGACGACGGCGACATCGTCGATGCCGAGATCGTCGACGAGGACTGAGCCCATGGCCGACGCACACGACGACGATGTGATGAACCCCGACGTCGAGCGGGAGTCGGAAACCGAGGACTTCACCACCGAGACCACCCGTCCCGCTGCGGCTGCCGCGGCGGACATGGGTGACCTCGGGCCCGGCGATGCCGTCGATGTGTCCGATGTGGATATCGACGGCGACGATGCCATCGGCACCGCCGATGGCGCATCCGCTGTTGAGCACGACGTCGAGGAACTCGTTGCCGAAGTCGAGCGTTTCAAGGACATGGCGATGCGGGTCCAAGCCGATTTCGAGAACTTTCGCAAGCGGGCAGCCCAGCAGACCGCCGAAGAAGTCGATCGGGCCACCGGCCGCATGGCTGAGGCGTTCTTGCCGATCATCGACGCAGCCGAGGCGGCCTATGTGGGCAGCCCCGACGAGGTCGGCCCGTTACTGAACGCGCTGCTCGTCGAGTTGAAGAAACTCGGTCTCGAATCCCTCGACATTGCAGGGTCGGTCTTCGACCCGACCACCGCTGAAGCCGTTGCCCACGAACCCGGCGACGGTGGAGAGGTAGTTGTGGCCGAGGTCCTACGTAGTGGCTACCTCTGGAAGGGCCGCACGTTGCGTCCGGCGATGGTGCGCACCCGCGACTGATCGATGACGGCCACGGTGCCATCGTCGATACCCACGCGCATGGCATTCATCACGAGTGGGGCCGGCGATAACGACCAGAATCGATATGAACCGAGGCGAAGGAGGTGACCGACGATGACAGCACAGCGTGAGTGGTTCGACACCGACTACTACAAGGTGCTGGGTGTGTCGTCGGATGCCTCGGCCAAAGACATCACGAAGGCCTATCGCAAACTCGCGCGCGAGTTTCACCCCGATAAGAACCCCGGTAATGCCGAGGCCGAGGCACGGTTCAAAGAGGTGTCATCGGCCTACGACGTGCTCGGTGACGAGGCCAAGCGCGCCGAATACGACGAGGTGCGCCGACTCGGCCCCGGGGGCGCCGGCTTCAGTTTTGATCCCGGCGACATGTCGGGCTTCGCCGACCTATTCGGCCAGATGTTCTCACCCGGTGGCCGTTCCCGCTCAGGGGGCGGTGTGGGCCCGCGACGCGGTGCAGACCAGCAGGCCCGTCTCACCTTGACCTTCGCCGATGCCGTGCATGGCGTCACCACCACCATCAGTGTGCGCGGGGAGGGCCCCTGCACCGCGTGTTCGGGCACCGGAGCAGCGCCGGGCACCAGCCCCCGTACCTGCGGCACATGCGGCGGTCGCGGTCAGGTCGAAGACAACCAGGGTCCGTTCTCGTTCGCGTCGCCGTGCCGGTCGTGCGGCGGCCGTGGCCGTCTGATCGACACCCCATGTGGCACCTGCCATGGTGCGGGTGTGGCGGCACACCAACGCGATGTGCAGGTGCGTATTCCCTCGGGCGTTGCCGACGGCCAGACCATTCGTCTGAAGGGCCGCGGGGCCCCGGGACGCAATGGCGGCCCTGCAGGCGATCTGTTGGTGGACGTGAACGTGTTACCGCACGAGCGGTTCTCGCGCTCGGGTGACAACTTGTTGGTCAGCGTGCCGGTCACTTACCCCGAGGCGGTGCTCGGCGGAGAGATCGAAGTGCCCACGCTCGAAGGGGGCACGGTGCGGTTGCGGTTGCGTCCCGGAACCCAGAGCGGATCGCGACATCGTGTGACCGGTCGCGGGGTCAGCGTGCGCCGTCGCGGCGCCACCGCCACCGGCGACCTGATCGTGCAGGTGCAGGTGCAGGTGCCATCCAATCCAACACCTGCCGAGCGTGCGGCGATCGAGGCCTTGGCGGCAGCGACTACGGTGAATCCACGAACGGGAGGTGCGATGCATCAACCCGCTACGCCACCAACCGACACCGCGCACGAGACTCCTCACACCGATGCCGCCCCTGCGGCACCTGATGAGGGATCACCCACCGACTGATCACCCGATGCCATCACAGGACACCCGATGAACTCTCGAAGCCCACATCAGGCCGTGTATGTCATCTCGGTCGCTGCAGAACTTGCGGGTATGCATCCCCAGACCCTGCGGATCTACGAACGCCGCGGTTTGGTGAATCCGGGACGCACTCAAGGCGGCAACCGCCGCTACAGCGACCACGACATTGCCCTGCTGCGTCGCATCGCCGAACTCGCCGACGAGGGAATGAACCTCGAAGGAATTCGTCGGGTGATGGAACTCGAAGCCGAGGTGGCCGATCTGCGTTCGCGTCTGGCCGTGGAGCAGCGACGTGCTGATCAGGCCGAGACCGAAGCCGAGCGGCGCCAGCGCCGCGACCTTGTGCCGTTGCGCCAGACGGTGGCCATCTTCGGCGAGCGTCCACGGTTTCCCGGTCGCTGACGCCCGTGCGTCGGCGCGTCGCGCATGACATGACGCTGTCGACACGATGCCGATGGTCGGTGTCGTTGACGTCACCGATGTCGGTGACGTGACCGGTGTTGTCTACGACGGATCGTGACGTCGGATCGACACCTGATGGCCCTTTGAGGTGCGACACGCACCCGTGTTCACGTCGAATCGCCACCCGTGCAGGGTGCATACCAGATCGTCACCATCGATTTCACCAAAGATCGACAGGTCGGCGTCGCGGTGTGGGCAGCGGCGCTGCACCGTGTACGGGCCGATCACGATCTCTTCGCCGTCACTGTCGGCGCCTGCGGCGCGGCGACGTGCTTCGGCCTCGGTGCGGGCCATCCGCTCGATCGACAGGCTCTTCAAGAAGTTGTAGACGAACTCGTTGTATGGCCCTGCCCGCCACGCGCGGAAGCGGCACGACAACAGCAGCGAGTTCGACCAGTCCACCGCCCGATCAGCCACCACGCACTCCAGGAGATCGCGGGGAATATCGAAACGGAACGCCGGTGTGAGGTCGGCTGCGGCTGGGTCATCGGCGTCGAACACGCGAGCCGACATGGGGTCGACGATGATCGTGACATCTGCTCGTTCGTCGGCGCCGTGGCCCACCATGGCACGCAGCGCGATGGGTGCCCCGATACCGGCACACACCGTGGGCGCGCGCCGCATCAGTGGTTCCCACCAGTCGGCCAGGGTGGCGACCAGATCGGTGCCCGGCCGTGGCCATGCCGCGCGTTCGGCCACCAGCCAGTCCTCCCAGTCGGCCCGGTACTGCGCTAGGTAGGCGGCCTTGTCGGTAAAGATCGCATCGACGTCGTCGCTGGACATCGGGTGGGTCACTGTTGCCGGCATACCGGGGCTGATCACCTCGATGCAGGTGCCGGGCACTGCGATGATGCCGTTGCGCCCATCGGCGGCGAGACGTTCGTGAAACCAGCGCTGGTCTGGGAAGATGCTCGCCTCATCACCGGTGACCATGTTGAGATGCGCGAGATCATGATCGAGGAATACCGGTGGCCCCGCGCTCGGCACCACCGCCGATGCGTCGATGGCCTCGACGTAGCGCATCGCGCGTGATCCCTGGCTGTCGACCTTGGCCGCGCATTGGCGTTGCATCTCATCGGGGTCGAAGTCGTACACCATGGGGTACCAGATCGCACCGGAATACTGCAGCCAGTGCAGATCCACCGGCCCGTGACCGGCAAGCGCACCGAGGTCGGTGGTGCGACAGTCGTTCTGGTTGACCAGTCGGCCGGTGGCATCGGCGATCACGATGGCCGAGTCGCCACCGGGCCCATCGGTGATGGAGGTCTCCACGTGGATGGCCACCTGCACCCCGTCGAAGACCTCACACTCGACCCCATCGCGGGTGTGGATGAACTCGGTGAACCCCAGTTCGATCATGGTGCGACGCTGTTCATCGGTGGGGTAGTCGGGCAGCAGCACGCCGATATCGCGTCGCAGGTGTCGGCGTAGCCAGGAGGCGTCGTGATGGTCGCCGTGCAGGTGCGAGACGTAGAGCAGGTCAGCTGATTCGATGCGCGCGATCAGATCGTCATCGAGTTGATCGTTGCGTGGGAACGGGAACCACGAACCGAAGAATGCCGGGTGGAACCACGGGTCGCACAGAATCGATCCGCCGGTGGTCTCCACCAAGATGCCGGCGTGGCCGATGGAGGTGGCGCGCACGACGAGGAATCAGGCCACAGGTGGATCGGTGGACTGCTGGCCACCACGCGACACATGTTCGGTCCAGCGGGTGCCATCCCAGTACCGCAGTTCGAAACGACTCGACGGGTCGGGGTACCAGCCAGCGGGCACAGCATCAGCGGGTGCCGGCGCAGGCGCGGGCGCTGGTGCAGCAGCGGCCATGGGCTCGGGTGCCGGAGCGTCCACCACCGGTGTTGCGGCCGCCGTTGCGGCAACGGCAGCAGTTGCGGCCGTGGCCGTGGTGGCGGCGTCAGATGGTGCGTTGGTGGCGGGCCGCGACAGGTAGGCCACGATCACGGTCCCCGCGGGAACGATTTGCACGACCGACCATCCGTCGGCGGCGTGCGCGTTGAGTGCGTCGCTGAGGGTCGCCGCCTCGTACGACGAGACGCTGACAGATGTGAACTCAAGCATGCCTGAACCCTACTGGTCGGCGCCGGTGTCCTCATGTCGTGATGGATGTCGTGATGGCATCACCCCCACTCGGGCGGCAAGACTTGCGGCGTGACCCACGACGTGCCGCCAACATCGATGCCCTGTAGGTGGAATGTGACCCCGGGTGCGGCCCATCACGGATGCGGGGCGTGGGCGTGATCGCATTTGAGACGTACCGACTCACCGAGGTGCTGCACACCGTCACGGCATTGCTGGCCATCGTGGCTTTGGGCGTGGCGTTGGTGACGCTCGCGGCGATGGTGGTGCCCGCTGCTGCAGCGTGGCGATCGACCATCGTTGCGTGGCGGAGCACCATCACGCTCGGCATTGCGGCGGTGAGCACAGCCGGTTCGTTGTACTTTTCGGAGGTAGCGAACTACGTGCCGTGCACCCTGTGCTGGTACCAGCGCATCGCGATGTACCCGATCGTGGTCGTGGCGGCGGTGGCGCTATGGCGACAGAGCGAATCGCGGGTGACGGTCGCATGGCTGTCGGGTCTGGGTGCGGTGGTGGCGGGTTATCACACCATCATCGAATGGCAGCCAGACCTCGATGCCGGTGTGTGCTCGGCGTCAGGGCCGGCGTGCACCGATGTGTGGTTCCGCAGTCTCGGCTTCGCAACGCTCGCCTCGATGGCACTCATCGCGTTCGTCACGATGTTGATCGTGAACCTGGTGCCCGATGCCGCCACAATCGACGACTGAATCGCCATCGGGAGACGTCAGCCAGGGGCCAGGGGTGCACGGGCGGTGTCGATTAGCGCGGACCAGACCTCATCGTCGTCGTAGCCGTGTGCCCATAGCGCCACCCCGCCGAAGCCGAATTCGCGGGCCACGTCCACTCGCGCGGCCACACCCTCGGCATCCACCCAGTGCACCCGCCGGGTCTGCAGGCAACTCACCGCATCAACACCGTCGTCACCACCAACTGCGAGCGTGTACTCATACACCCACTCGGCGCTCAGTGGGTCGTAGGCAGCAACACCTCCGCGACGTTCGATCAGATCGTCGATCGTGGCTGCATTCACCGAGGTACGCGCCGGCGCATCATCGGCGCAGGTACCCGCCGTCGACACCACCCAGTTGTAGCCATAGGCCGGGATGCCGAGAACGATCCGATCGCGATAGGCCGGCGGCACCTCCGACATCACTCCGGTGGCGGCAGTACGCACCCAGTCGAGTGGCGCAATTGGCCCTGGCGCCAAGGTCGAATAGTCGTACGCCATGATGCGCACGTTGTCGACGATGCCCGCGATCGTGCCGTGCTCGTACACCCAGTAGCCCCGGTCGCCACCGGTGATGGCCGGGTCGTACACGGCTGGAATGCTGA
>Ga0208547_1000661_pt1 | contig 19567 bp, 32 predicted proteins | sample DEB08_DNA_5_FD_185501 | JGI IMG/M metagenome (GOLD analysis project Ga0208547, IMG submission 185501) | Aqueous microbial communities from the Delaware River and Bay under freshwater to marine salinity gradient to study organic matter... | ecosystem: Environmental > Aquatic > Marine > Coastal ...
AAGGTCTTCAGATCTTCTCTTCACAGGGACCCGAAAACCCGGAAAATCCGGAATTTTTCAATTTTTCTGCCTGATTGGCACGCTCAACTATTTTTCTGCACCACTCCAAAAACACTTGCTCGGTCATGGTCCGCTTCATTGCGTTTGGAATTCGGTGCACTAGCTGGACATTGCTCAAAACGTGTGCTCCGCCTTTACTCAATGGGATAATATGATCCAGCTCTGTGTTTTTTGCGGATTGGCTTAGATCCACTCCGCTCAAGGCACATCGCCAGTCTTGTTCCTGCATTTTCTGGCGTAGCCCTGTCGCTGTGACAGCCTCCCCGACGCCAGCTTCCTCCTGATTCTCTTTCTCGAATTGCTCGCCATGTTCAGGAATTTCCGATCCCAGATGCTTTTCTGCCTGGGCGAAATCGAAAGAGAATAGAACACGCTGGCCCATGATCTTTCCTTCTTAACGCTTTCCCGAAACACTCCGTGTTGCGCAGTGACTAACGCATATTTTTTTGCAGATGCCCGATGCTGATTCACTGCAACCATCGAAGCGAAACGCCGCTCCCACTCCGTCAGCAAATGCTGAGTTGGCTCTTTTGCCAGTGTGTGAAAACGCCGCTCCCACCTGCTCACATCAACACCCCATTCCACCGTTTGTCCAGCTTGACCACCTGAGCTTGTACTGCTGGCTCCCCCGGTTTCTCCTTCCGCCATCGGTGCTCGGGCCACTCAGCCCTGATCTTTGCTGCCCTTGCGTCGATTTCGTCCTGTGTCAGTTGCTCGAATTTTGGCCTGCTCATGGCTTTTGTCCCTCCGGGAGTCGTTTCACCGTCTCGATTGGCCGCTCGTAGGATTCGATGGGATACCAGTCTTCCGGGATGCTTCCGGATGAAAACCAGTCGGTGCAAAGTAAATAACCGTCGATTTCCCGCGGCTGAATCCGCACACACCGCCGCCACGTTACCAGCTTCGGTTTTGGCTCTGGTTCCGGTTCCGGTTCTGCCCGCTGATCTGAGGCTGCGTCTGGCTTCAGCACCTGCCACGGAAATTGTGGTGGCGTGTAGTCTGGTGGCAGGCTGCGGACAGCCACCAATGGCCTCCTTTCCGGCTTTAGTCCCGCTTCTGCCTCCGGTTCACCCGTCAGTGTGCAACCGCTGCGAACTGTCACCCTGCCGCTTGCGTCGATCTCAATTTCAGTCAGTGTAATGTCATTACACGCCACAGCACTTTCCCCCTTTTTTTGTCCACCCTCGGGCAGTCTGGCACGAGCCATGCCAGCAGCCCGAGACATCGACACAATCGCTTCTTGTAAATCCTGAATCTCATCCTTGTGGCCACGTTTACCAGCCATCAGCAGCTTCTTTACTGCGTGCTGCCGTGCCGGACAGCTGACGCCAAACGCTTCCAACACGCTGTACACGTCCGCGCGGAATTCTTCACCGCTCGTTGAACAAAATGTTTTTTCGTACTTGCTCACACCACACCCTCCTTCAGGAATTTTTTCCGCCGTGCCCAACACTCCACCTCATCGGCCACCCGGAGCACCATCGTAGCCTCAATCACCTCACCGTTGACCCGTGCCACAGCTGGTTCCAGATACAGCCACGGGACATCCTCACCGCGTGCCATTTTTTCTGGCCTGCCTCTGTTGTACCAAACGCTTTTCAGCAAAACGTAGGCCATATCCCGAGACCTCAGCACCCGAGCCTCATCACCCACTTCCATGTTGTCGTAAAGCCTTGTTAGGCTGTTGGCGTGTTCAGATTCTGGAATGAACCGAGCCATCAGACCACCTCCATGACCTGGCACAGCCCCAGCCGCCTCACCGCGTGATCCACGGCATCCGCTGCGGCCCGTGCCTCTGGCTCAGTCGAAAACCGCTGAGCGTCTCCCTGTTGCGGGCTCCAGCCATGACGGCTGATCGGCTTGCGTGTGATCTCCTCGGCCATGTCCCCGGCTGTCAGCTGTCCCACCAGCCACCGCCGTCTGCCGACTGCATCCAGTTTGTAGACCATATGGACCATTGCCGCATTCCATGAAAAAACCCGCTTCAGTGGTAGGCTCACCGAAGCGGGTTAATCCTGGGGGCCTCTGCTGAGCAGTCAGCCTTCCAGCAATGTTCCTCTCGGCAGCCTACGCCGTCACCGGAATCATAACGCGACCCATGCCGCTGTCAACGTCTTGCTCTTATCCATCTGCGATATTCTGCGGCAGCTGCATCCACATCGGCCTGAGTCTCCATCCGTTGAAGCATCGATCCGCTGCCAGAGGGCTCCACATGCCAGAACCCTGACAGCTCTCCAGCCCTGATTGCCCTCCGGATGGCTTGCCGTGCCGTCTCTACAGACTGCCGGACAAAGATCTTTTCCCCGCCTTTGCGGATCGCATCTGTTACCAGCTCACGGTCTGGAAGCCGCTCAATAATTACGCCAGACCCTGATTCCGTCACAGCAAAACGCCTGCAGCTGTTAGCTTTGCGTCTCGCCCAGCTGGTGCCCCGCTGGCCTTGCTTGACGGTTGCGTTTGGCACCTTCACAGACTGTCCCACCTCCATGTCGTGGACCTGCATCCAGTTCCGTTTCACATCGTCACCCGTACCCGCCGACCACTGCCAGCCCTTCTGTCATCCCCGTCCAGATTGATCACAGTCCCACTCATAATTCTGGACCGGATTCTGTCGTCGAATATTTCCGCGATCTCATTCGGGCCGTGATTGCTCGTGATGATCACCGGCATCTGTGCCCGCAGCTCCAGCAGATCGAAAAAAGCGTTGAACATTGGCCGTGTAGGCTCCATAGTCCCGAGATCATCGAGAAACAGACTGCTGTGGCGTTGCAGCTTCTTCCGCAGATCAGCCGCGCCCTTGTATTGGCTCATTTCGACCAGCAGCTGGTCCGCCCGGAGCCACAGAGGATTCCTTCGGCTTTCTCGGTACATGCAAGCTGCCAGACACGTCTTGCCGGTGCCCACAGGGCCATAGATGAAAATCGGAAACCGCTGAGACTGACAAGCCGCAACCAGCAGAGACCGCGTGGACTCGGCCTTTGCCACTTTCTCCCATTCCACCAGCTCATAACCAGCTGGACCTTCCCTGTAAAACATCACAGCCCCCCTTCGTCTTCGGCACCGCACAGGCTGCACACCTTGCAGCCGTTCAGCATGTGCCAGTTGTGGCCAGAGAAGCAGAAGCTGGAGTACGATCCGCCCGGCCTAAGGTAGACCATCGAGCCGAATCCGCACTCCTCGCAATGCACGACCGTCCCCCACTCTGAAATCTCAGAGTCTGCCGATTGCAGCAGGCCACACCGGCACCGCGGACAGACAGGGAACCCCATGTCCTGACAATTTCCACCCATCTCCACACCCTCCATCAGATGACCTCGTCAAACTCCATTGACACGTCGCCAGTCCTGACCCTGCTCCGATCGTTCCGGCCAGCTGTGCCGCCGTTGTCATGCTCCCAGCCTCTCCACCCATTAGCGATAGCCTTATCAATCATCTCGGCCACAGCAGCGTCCCCACGGGCCTGTGAGACTTTGAGAATCCGCTTCAGGGCTGTCTTCCAGCTTTTCACAGTCCGGACCTTGTCTTTTCCCGCTAGGCTCTGCTTGTGCTCGGCCCAGTCATCCACGGCCGTCAGCAACTGAGAGCTCACGCCCTCATCCTCTGCCGCCTGTCGCCAGATCGTCTTCAGCTGCGAGACGGAAGGAGACTTTCCGTTCGTGCTGGTGCCTGCTGGTGCCAGTGCGTCCGCAGCCTTGACCAGATGCCCGGCCAGTGCCGCCGCTTCCAATTCTGGACAACTGTTGACAAGATACCGAATCAGCTCTGTGGCCTTGTGTGCCTGTAGTGTCGCCGCCGCCAGATCGTCCCGCGTAGCCTTGCGGATGCCCTGAGAGTGGACCATGATCAGAGACCCCTGCTCAAAGACCTTGGTGATCTCGCGACCGGCCACGACTGCCGTCACCTCAATGTGAGTCTCCGGGCTGGCCTGTGGTGTCTCTGCTTTGGGCTTCCTAATCACTTCTCGCACTTTGCCGGACTTCACGGCCTCGGCCTGCTTTGCTTTGTCCGGTTCTGCCTTAATCAGCTTTTCCGCCTGATGCAGTGACAGCTGACCACGCTCCACCGCCGCCGACACTTCTGGGTCTGCATCCTCCTGAACCTTGCGTGCAGTCTGTACCGATCTCCTAGACACATTTAGCCTGTCCGCTGCTTCCTCCTGTGATACGGAGGATGCGCAAATTTGCGCATCCTGTTTTTCCACATTCACACCATGCCGCAGCGTGGCCAGCTTGCTCGCGGCCATTGCCCGTTGGCTCGTGTCCATGTGCCGCCGTGAGAGATTGAGGGAAACCACATATTCCAGCTTCTCCGAATCGCTCCCGCTGAACACCTCCACCCGTGGCTTGATGCCGAGCATCCTGCAGGCTGTAGCCCTGTTCCGACCGTCAAGGACCAGTCCGTCCTCATCCACAATCACCGGGAACCGCTGCCCGTTTCGCTCGATGTCGTCTGCCAGCTGTTGGAGATCATCGTCCCCGAGCATTGGGAACACTGTTGCGAACTCATGCCACTTCATCACCAATCCCTCCCACCACTTCGATCTCAGTCACCCGGAGGACCGTCCGTTCCGGTTTTTCTGTTACGTGTGTCGTCCGGCTGTGGACGATCATGATCCGCACCCTGCCGTCTTCCATGTTAACCCGCAGCGTACCCTTCGGCTTCGCATCCGTCCCCGCCTCTTTGCTCTCTGCGAGAAGCTCGTCTGTGTGCCAGCATCTGAACTCAACCGTCATTCCCACTGTCCCCGAATTGCTGCTGTCAAGCGTTCCTCAGAGCGTAGCCTCCCCCCTTCCCCCCTCATAAGAGAGAGGATTGAGGAAGACCGGACTTGCCGCCATCAATGCGACCTCGTCACGATGTCACTGGCATTTTTTACAGTGGCCCCAGATCCAGCTTTCGCCGCCTCCAGCCACTCTTCCGCCACTGGCCCCTATCTCCAGCAGCAGGCACGAAAAAACCCATGAGGAGCGTGTTCAGCCGCCCGCCATGGGTTGAGTCAGGACAAGCCTGATAATTCTGTTATGTGCAGTCGAGTCTGAACCCTCAACCGCGTGTGATCTTATCCAGCTCTCTGAGCCTGTCAACTGTTTTCTTCTGGCTCCTTTGCTTGGCGCTGCTTCGCTTTCAGGTATTCGATGATCTGAGCCTGCAGTGCGTAGACACGCATACCCGCCGCACCGAGCATCGCCTGAAAGACCAGCCCATTCCTCGACTTGCCGCCACTTCCCGCCACTTTCAACAGTTCGTGTGGCGTGTTCATGGATTGCCAGTCGTCGTCACCTCGTCGGCAATACAAGCAGATCGTGGCCGCCACTCGTGGATTCTGCTCCGGTGTGTACTTTTCCTGCGTGTACCGAATTGCCATCGATATCTTCGGCAAAGTCACCTCCCATACATGCCGCGTGACACCCTCGACACTTCCCAGTTCAGTGGTGTAAGACCGGGACGCCTGAGAGCCGCCCGCGTGCCGTATGAATGCCACGATTGGCACCCTACGAAATACACAAGCCCTTGCGAACAATTCTGCGAAATACTCCTTTCCCGTGCTGTGTGCGAAGTCCTCCATCAATCGCTCTAAGTCATCAAACATACGCTGCACACGCTCTTCTCGTGCCGCCTTTTCCTTCCGCGCTTGTTCAGCTGCCAGCAGTCGTAGCTGCTCCATCCTGCGTGTCTGCTCCTGCAGCTCCGCTGCCTGTTGAGCCGCTGCCGCTGCAGCTGCCTCCTTGCGTTCCCGTGCAGCCCGCTCACGCCTCTTTGCTTTGGCTGCCTCCCTGCGTGCCAGTCGCCGCCGTTCAGCCAGTCGCCGCTGCTCCAGTCGCTCGAAGTGCTGCATCTCGTCTTCGATGTCCACCAGCTGCAAATCCATCTCCGCCTGCTGGCTTTCGATCTTTTTCCACCAGCCACGCGGGAGATGGATCTGCTTCGGCTTACTCACGCCAAGGCCTCCTTCCGATACCTGATTAGATCATCGACCATGGCCCGGACCGTGTCGCTGAAGCCCTCCAGCATCGTGTCAATCTCTGGGCAGTGCTGCTCGACCTCTGCCACTGTCTTCGCGTCCTTCAGCCCGTCCACAATCGCCCCAACCCGCTGGGCCTCTTCCTTGCTCATCTTCTTCGCCGCGATTGGTCGGAGATCGTTCAGCACCGTCTCAAACAGTGCCATCGGTGACGGTCCAGCTGATGGCCTGCGGGATTCGTCTACCGCCTGCTCCAGCACTGTCACGGGCCTGTGATCGAAGCTGTCAGAGTGGTCTGGTTCCATCATCTCGCCCGTGGCCTCTTCGCCCGAAATCGTCAGCCACAAGTCCCGGATAAGTCGCCGCCTAGCCTTCGCCTCAACGCCGTCTGGTCCGTCTGATTCGTAACAGGGCAAACGCATCGGCATTTGCACCGACCGCTCGACGGTGATGGTCTCACCCTTCAGCACGCACGACGCAACACCCGTCAAAACCATGTCAAATTTGCCCACCGCGTTTGCTCGTGGCTCCATCCGCAGCGCCGCCGCGGTCGCCTTAATCTGCGTTGCACCAGCCTGCCGCAGCTTGTGCCGATGCCCGGCTTCTTTGACGAGGAACGCCGCCCCACCCTTGCCGGAGATGATCGCGAATTGTGGCCCCGCCGCATCTGCCAACAGATAGCCGCGCGTGACCGCCTGCTTGCTTACGCTTAGCACTTGATCACCTCGCACGTTGCCCGCAACTTCAATGGCTCCAGCGTCAGCCGCAAACATAATCATCGCCTCGACCGCTGGCGTATTCAACACCTTTGCAATTTCGGCCATTGCTTGGAGTCGATACATACTGCCGACAACCGCACCCTGCGCCTGCTCCACCTCTTGGATTGTCGCCAGCTGGTTACAGCATTCTCCGAGAGCAGCCCCCGCCGCTTTGGCCTGCTCTGCTGTGATCAAGTTGTTATTCCCCTTCGGCATTGTCCCACCCTTTCATGAATTGAAAAAACATGCTGTCTGTGATGTTGCTTGCGAGGCTTGTGGCCGCGTTGACTCGCGCCCGCTTTGCCTCGCGTTCTGCTTGTTTCTGGTCCATTCGTGCGATCTGCCACTTGATGCCGTCGCTCATCGCTTTGTCATAGTCTGTGGGCTCACCATGGAGCCACACCGTCCTGGGCTCAATTTCCGCGTCCTCGTACAGCAGGAACCCGGCTTCGTTTTGCCAGATCCCCATGCTGTTGGGACGCAAGCCGGGACCCTCTGCGTGGATGTGCTTGCGGGTCATCCTTGCGACTCACATGCATCCGCTGCCTCCATTTTGCCCGGAGCTTGCATATACACATCCAGCAGTATCCCCGCCCCGAGTGCCTGCCCGATCACCCGATCTACAGCTACTATTTGAGGCAATGTCAATGCACCGCTGCCTTGAGCCGCCAAAAGGTCATCACGGAACGCCCGCAGCCGCCCCACCATCAGCTCAACCTCATGCACCACCTCATCCCATTCTTCGCTCACCGCACACCCTCCAGAAAAGAAAAGAAAAGGAGGAGACCAGACCACCTGACTGGCTGGCCCCCTCGGCTGTGGATTGGCAGGGTAAGGACTAACCCGCCCGGCTCTCACAGCTCACCGCAGCACTGGCCCTCCATGGCCTGCGGAGATCACCCGCCGCTTTGCCCGTCAGCCTCATGCTGGCCCGTGGCGTCGCAGTCCTGTTTCATGTCGTCCCGGCAGATCCGGAGATCCTTCGGGGCTCTGATGTTTACTCGAACCTTGTCACCCGTCACCCGGACGATGCTCACGGTGATATCCTCACCAATCGCGAAACAGTCCCCCGGTTTTCGGGTAAACGTTAAACTTCCCTGCTCCATTGTCAGATCCTCCATATCCTGACTTCACACAATCCGCCGGCCACGATGACCGGCTGCTGATTTTCGTCACATCTCCAGCCGATTCTGAGATCCTGGATCTGGCTGTCGTCGTCGTACACTCCCGCATGGTCCAGAGCATCCAGCAAGGACTTGAGCAAATTGTCAACGTCCCTCCGCCGCCTGTCTGGCCTTGTCGCGATCGCCTCTAGCCTGATCGGCCCGGTGATGGCCCGGAGCCCCAGCTGCTGGACATCGTGGAGGACCTGCTGCCGGTACGCTCGACCAGTCCGACTGATCAGCGTCCGCCTTCCGACATGTCGCCAGTAGTGGTTGACCGATGGCGGAAACGGGAGCCCGCGGATCGTCACGCTCGGCTCTGCCGCAGCCATCGCTCAGCCTCCTGAATTGTCGTGGCCAATCGTCCGCATGCCGTGGAGGATGTCCGCAGCTCACCGCTCTCGGCTGCCCGATACAGGCCCGTCTTGCTGACCTGCAGATGCTTGGCCAGCTGGGTCCCGATCAGCCAGACGTCACTCAGTTTCCTCATCGCCTCCGCTCCCGCTTGATTCGCCCGGCCGATGTGATGGCATCGACCGGCCAGGCCAGCGCAACGCACGCCAGCCTCCTCATGGTATTGGACTGCCCGGGAATCGAACCCAGCAGGACGCCCGCCGCGTCAGTCCACCCTCTCACATTCACCAGCCGATCAGGCCACCAACACCGTTTCCGATCAGGTCAATCAGATCCCCCAGACTTGGCTCGGGAACTGTCGTGTCCGGGTAGAATCTGGCTGGCTCGATCCGGATGTCTGCTGCATCGTTCTTGCCGCCCCATTCCAGCTTAAGGGTGTCCGTCATCTCTGGGATGTACGCTGTGATTTCTCCGGTGAATCGCTCACCCACCGGGATCTCCCAGACAATCTGCCCGTTGATCATGACCCAGTGTCCCTCCGCATCCGCACTGATCGGGATGTGAATCCACCCAGCCCGGTCTGCCGCCCACTTCTGTTCCACGGTAGCATAAGCGTAATATCGCCGAGCCGAGTGAAAATCCAGAGCTCCATTCCGGTGATGCAGCGTCCCGCCCAGACTCCAGTCGTCCTCCACTGGTGACGGGATGCGATTTTCCACCAAGTAATGGTAATCCCCGACCGAAAACTCACGCTTGTGGTGATTGTTCAGCCCGTCTTCCGGAAGACTCGTCCACACCATCCCCCAGATGTTCTCACTTGAGTGGGCCAGCAGTTCCCCTTTGTCGTCTTGGATCACCGGCAGGAATGGAGTCTCCGGGATGTCGTCGATTTTCGGGCTCCACAGGATGTTGTCGTATCCTTGCCCTTGAGCATCCGCACCACCAGTCAGCACTGCCAGCACTGTCAACACGTTCCACCATTTCATCATCGTCTCGATCCTTATCCGAAACCAACCACGAAACAATCAGGACTACCGCAGCCCCGATAATTGTCCCGAGCACAGCGCTCATGGCTGCACCCGCTTTGCATACTGCCACAACTCCCACGCCATCGCAAACAGCAGCGAGACGCTCGGCACGCTGACAGCCGCCAGCACCACACAAAACGCTGTGAACTGTTCTTCAGTCATCGTTGCCGCCCTTCTGCTGCAGATTCCGCGCCAACAAGTGCAGCAGCAAGACGACCGGCACACTGACAGCCGTCACCGCTGCCGTTTCCGTAACCATAGCCGCTGTCGTCGTTACCACCGTCGCCACTGCCAGCCAGACCACGAACGCCCTGAATTGCTCGTCGCTCATGCCGTCGCCCCCACCCACAAATCAAAACAAATGTCCGCCAGCTCCTCGCTGGCCTCCAGATCTGCGTTGGCGCATTCGTCCCAGTATTCCGGAGCCCTGAGCAGCACTGTCACCCGCCGCTGCTCTGCTGGCCACAGCAGTTCCGCAGCCTCCCGAACCAGTGGCGTGATTAGCTGCCGCCGCATGGCAGAAAATGGGAACTGAGAAACATCCGCCACAACTGTCGTCCGTTTTGCTCGCATGGTTCACGCCTCGGAAAAGACGCCCGCTGCCGCCTCCGCAGCATCCAGCAGCAGTCGCAGCCCGTCACGGTCTGCCTGTGTCAGATCGTCTTCGGTGCCCTGATTCCGCCATGCACAGCAGTGCTGCAACTTTGCTACCAGTGTTGACTCGTCGCAATCTTCGAAAATAGAACCTGCGATTTTTACAGCCGCCCGTGCAATTCGTTGTTCGTCGTTCACTGTCTTCACCCCTTGAAAAGTCACACCCGGAAAAGACGCCCGCCGAAGCGGGCTTGTGCTGTCTTGTGATCAGCCCTCGATTGCTTGCAAGGCGAGTTGCGGCTTGTTGTAGGGCGCCAGCCAGACTGTGTCCATCCACCAGCCGCTCTTGGTGTCGCCGAGGTGGTCCTCCTTTTTCTCGTGAGTGGCTCCCATTTGGATCAGCCGGTCGATTGCTTCGCGTTTGCTCATCGTCGTCACCCTTTAAAAGTTTGTTGTCTGTTACCCACACCCGACAAGAGGAAGTATCGGACATTCTGTCCGCAGTATCAACCCTGTTCTGGTCAATTTGTCCAGAAAAAATAAAAACAAGGCCGAGACCCAGCAGAACGCCAGGCCCCGGCCCTTTGCAGGAGGGTCAATTCTCACACGGTCACTGGGACCGCCACACGCCTCCGCAGATCCAGCGTTCCTTCGATCTCTGTATATTCGTCGCCACTGCTCGATGTGCTGGCAACTTGCCAGATGTAATCATCAGCCGGATTGAGGCTCACCCCAGCGTCGAGGATCTCGATCACAAGATTCACCACCTGATCGTCCCCAGATCCGCTCTGTGTGATGCTGCTAATGGTGCCACTGATGGCCCCCGCTGCCTGTGATGGCCGAGCAGCTCCCCAGCTTAGCTTGCTGGTCCCGATGGCCGAGAGCCGGGAGTAGATCCCACCAGCTGCATCCGAGATGCTCACTGTGACCTGTGTCCCGCTGCGGACTTTCAAATCGTCGCCAGTGTAAATCACCATGCTGCCACCGTCTGCAATGCGGGAAGTGACACTGATGGCCGTCCCGCCCAGAGTGCCCGCGATTGCCTCCACCTGATCCTGAACAGCCAACAGGGTGGACTGGCTGGCATCTCCTGACCCTGCCTCACCCGGAGCCCATGCGGCATCACCACGGTCCCGGATGGCCTCCAGGCTGTCGGTGCTGTTGGCGAATGTTGCCCCGGCTGTGGTGCTCTGGATCTCGGCCAGTGTGCTGGCGTCTGTGGACTTCCCGGCCAATGCTCCGAGCCAGCTGGCCATGCTGGTGATCCCGTCAAACAGCGTGGAGGTGATTCGAGCCACAAGCGTGTCCACGTTGCCGTCCACCGTGGCCAGTGCTTCGGATGTTGCCAAGCCGTTCTGAATGTCACTGATCGGATGCGTGTGACTGGGAATGATCAAGAATTCATCCGCCGCACTCGGTGCCGCCGTGAGTGACTCCTGCAGCGTGATCCTGCCGTCCGTGTTGCTATAGGTCGCGATTGGCCGAGCCTCGCCCTCCAGTGACCCGCTGACAAACACAAGCAGCAGATCATCAAACGATCCATCGACGGCAGTCAAATTCGTGTCAAATGCTGATGCCGTTGGTGTCCCGGAAACCTCGCCCTCTGAACTGGCCTGCAACTTGGCGGCCTGCCAAAATGCCCGCTCGATGGTTCCTGCGCCTCCCTTGGTGATCACATGGACGAGGAAATCCGCCACGATTGCGTCCACGCCCGCACTGCTCAGAGCGTACCCGACCTTGTCGTTGTTCGTGCCGACCGTTACCGCATCTGCTGCCGCGTCAAAATACGCCGCCGCCAGCAACGTGCGTGCCTCAAATTCTGCGACTGTCGGCAAGTCTGCAAGCTGTGTGTCAAGGTCTGCCGATGCCAGCCCAACTGCACTGCGGACGCCTGCGGGACTGATCGTTGTTCCGCTCAAGTCCACCGTGCTGGACGCCCCTGTGACCTTGCCCCAGTCCACGCCGCTGTAACCTGCGTTTGCACTGGCCGACGTCACCACCGTGACCTGGGCCCCCGTGCTGCTGGCCTTGTAGACCGCCACCAGAAACGACTCTGCATCTGTCTCGCTCTGAGTCGGCACGTAGGTCCAAACGCCGCTTGTTGTATCGCAAGCCAAAGTGCCAGCAGCCGCACCCCATGCACCGCTGCCCGTCTTGACTCGTGCGCTTGCTCCGCTTGTCTGAATGGTGCCGTCTGATAGCAAATAAATGACACCGACCGCGACCGTTGGCGGACTTGCTGCGTTGCGTGGGTAGCTCATCGAATACCGCCTCCAATCACCTGGCCACGATTCAAAAACAGATACGATTTAACCGCCGCCGCTTCGCTCACATAACCTCGCCGCACTCGTCGCCGCTGGAACATGCCAACCAAATTTAGGTTATTGATCTCACTGACTTCATCGTCTGCCACTCTGCGATTCCACATAACCATTCCGAAACAAATGGCATTCGCTGACGATGTAGAGAAACCGTCTGTTGTTATTGATGATGTCGATGCTGTTGTTCGTAATTGCGACACTGCACTTGCTGTGTTAATTTTCTGAACATTATTTACTGTCACACGCGCGGTTGTCGCCTTGAATTGCGTAACAGCCAGACAGTATCCGCTGCCTAATTGGGAAAAAGAGTAGTATTGATTCCCGCCCTCACTCGAAATTGTCACATACATTATCCCGCTCGATGCCCAAGAAAAGCCAAACCTGCTATTATTGCTGCCAGTCAATCCAGCCACGGAGACCAAATCAGATTGTGCCGATTTATACATCATGACTGCGAGTGTCGCTTCTGTCAGGCCCAAATAATGAGCCGGCGTCACTGCAGACAACCCCGCGTTGCCCTGTACTCCAATAATGCCATCCTGCAGCGTGTATGTCGGCACAGATGCGGCCGCTTGCCACGTTCCACGCCCTGACAAATCATAGACCTTTTGCCCAGTCGGCCCCAGCGACGGCATCCATGCACCGATAACACCGTCCCACAATCGCGGAACGGTGCTTTCGTCATAGGTGCCGAAGTCGCTGAGTGAGGGTCTAGTCATTGATTACCAACCTTCGCGGGATCAGAATCAACCGTGTGCCGTTGTCGGTCGCTGTTGTCTCGTCTCGGAATGCCTGCCCGAGATTGTTGTCAATGATCGGTGCCACATACCGACCACGGGGACGCCAGATCGACGGGGCTTGCCCCAGCACTGTATTGGCGTCTGCCGTGGCGACCAAGCTGACCACCGGAGGACCGGCCTGACGCAAATTCGCGTCGCTGGTGCCCAGCGTATAGGCCGAGTCGCTGCCCGTCACTTTTGCAGGCCAATATGACGCATCCCATGTTGAGACCAGATACGCCTCCACAGTCGTCCCCGCTGTTGGTGCAGTGCCAGTCTCAACAAACAGGTAGACGTTGTATTCGTCGTCCCAGTTTGCGCCTAAGTCCGCATAGTCACCCTGCCGTGCCGCTCCGTTTGCCAGTGCGTCCACGCTCAAATTGTGCGTGACTGTCGGCCCAGTGGCCCCGGATTCGCCCCAGATGATCGCCGTGCCCTGTGTAATCTGGATGTAATCAGGTAACGCCATTTTCCGCCCCTCCTGCCACTCGATGCCACTCGCGGGCTGCTCCCACCTGCTGCTGCGTGATTGTCTGTGCCACATACGCCAGTGCTGTGATTGCGGTCACGTCGTCGGCGTCCAGCAGATTTGAATCCACCAGCACCGCCGACGCCTGACTCACCGCCGGATCGGACATGTCGATCGCGTCGCCCGCATACAGCAGCGTCATCAGCGTTGCACATGCGTCGTATGGTGGCTCTGGCGAAGCCGTGTTGTCGCTCACTCGCCTTATCGCTGCCAGCCGTCCCCGCTGTGCCAGCAGCATCCGTAAGCGATTTGCCGCAACCTCCTGTGTGATCGGTGGGGCAATCTCGCTGCACCGTGCTGCACATGCGTCGTCGTTGCTCGCTTCGTAGGCCGACAGTGCCTGCTGGTCTGATTGGATCAGTTGGTACAATTCTGCGTCTGTCATTCGCTCACTGCCTGTTGTTTTGAAAGTCTAAACAATACCGCCTCACAAACACCCTAATGATCGACCACGCCCGCACGCCTGCAAACATCGCCAGCCGCTTCCATCGCGGGATTGCGGGATTGATTCGCAATAAATGCCAGAATAATACATCCCCGAGTTGCCGCACTATATGGCTGCGGCTTCGGTCGCAGAAACGATCGTGGACATAGCTCGCGCTCGCCCAGGCATCGTCGAGCCGATCCCCGATCAGACCGCGCAGGACAGCCGGGATTGTCGCGCCGTCCCATCGCTCGCCCGCTGTGTAGTGGATTGTGATCGCGTCCATGTCTCCGGTCTCGGGGAAGAGTAAAACCCGCAGATGCCCGCTGGCTGTACATTCCCACATTCTGCCCCCGCTGTCATCGTCAATGATCCTGCGGGGTGGGTAGTCTTCGATTGTCTCAAATTGATTCTGTGAGGCTTCCGCCATCGGTTTTCAGCCCGCTGATCAGATCCGGAAGCCTTCCTCCATAGGCTTCAAGCTCCACCAAAGTCGTCTGCAGGACCAAAGCGTCCGCATGATCACCGCTGTCTGCTGCCTCACTCAGGGCCATCGAGCGTCGGCACATGTAGAGCCGTTCCGCCTGGTCCCTGATCCTCGGCATCAGCTTGTCTAATTGTGACAGACTCTCGTCCAGTGCGTCCGATTCCAGCTGACACTGGTCCACTCCATCTGCTGCCGTGCGTGTCACCTGTACCGGCCACGCTCCATCCCCCACCGTCTGCGAATCTGACACGGTTTCCACCTTCCGTCTGAATGTCCAAAGAAGCCCAAAACGTTTCGGCCTGCTGACTCGCTGGCCTGATCTCAACTGGTTTTCTTTCTGCCAGCATCTGCTCAACAGTGCTCGTAACTTCCAGAGCATTGGTTCCCCAACAGAACAGCATCAGAGGAGACAGAGCGAAAAACGCGGTCTTCAGTGGCCGTAAAACTCTGTCCCGTTCGTTCCACAGGATCAGACCAGCCAGAAAACAAACAGCCGCCGCTGCTGTCGCCCAAGTAAATTCAGATTGTAGAGCGTCTGTCATCTTATAAGACTCACCGCATGGGCGACCATCCAGAGAAACAGCCCCCAGAAGAATAGCCTGAGAACAATCTTCCGGTCTGGCCCCATAAATTTGAGGATGTCAGAAAGTGAACGCGCAGACAGACGGAGCCGAATCCCGAGAACTCGCAACTCCAGTCCGTTATCTTCTGGCTCTTGCTCTTGTGCCACATCATTCGCCCCGCGTGATCCACCTTTACAGTCTGGACAGTTTCCCACCACCTGCGACTGGTCGCAAGGGCGATAAATAGGGGAACCGATTTTTAAGGGATCACGCCGACCGATGGTGTCAGGCTGCTGCCGTCATCCATCAGAATGCTAAGTCGGCTGTTGATGCTGCTGCGACCGTCAATCTGCAACCGCGTGTCCAGCCCTGTGGCTGCCGCTCCGGTGTCCTCGATGATGAACTGAAATAGGCTGGAAGTGCTCCACCCACTGACGCCCTGCAGTTCCTCAATGATGCTGGTGACATCGCCAGAGATAGCCGAGTTTCCACTGTCGGCTGTAACCTCCAAATATGCCGCCGTCTTGGTCAGTGCTGCCAGATCCGTGTAGTCTGTGATGCTGCCAGACTGGTCCGTTGAATACTCCAGCCCGTAGATCCTGATGGTTCGCCCGCTGTACTGGCTCACCGTGGCCAGACTGATCGCAGCCTTGTAAACACCATCAGCCGCACCGAGCCCCGCTGTGGATGTGATCAGATACCCGAGCCACTCTGTGGAGGCTGCCCCGCTGTCATCAAATCCCACCCAGATAAATTCACCCTGCAGGAAGTCCTCTGTGGTGCCGTCGTCATACGCTGCCCCAATTTTGTCTGGGTCCAGCTTGATGGCTGTGTCCTCAAAATAGTACAGCGTGGCCACGCCAGACGTGACCCGGAACCACGGCTTCAGTCCGCTGATCGGAGCCACAAGCGTCAGGCTGCCCGCTGTCAGTGGTGCTCCTGTCGCCGCTGACGCTGGTTGAGCGTCCGCCCATGCCAATTCCACGGAGCCGCTGCCAGTGAGCACCACGGGGAACACCCCGGTCTCTGCTGGCCAATCGTCAGCGCTCCACCATGTCCCGCTCAGGCTGTTGCTTGTTGCCATTAGACTGGCTCCACTGTGATGCTGGTGGGAAATCCGTCAAGGTAATCGTAAAACTGCCCGTTCTGGCCCGTGATTGGCTCCCACTGCCCGTTTTGTGGGAACTGAACAGACCGCAGTGCTGCCACCGGGACGAATGTCGTGGTGCCGTCCCAGTCCCAGACGCCCGGCTGAAACGTCGAGCCAAACCAGTCCACGGTGATCGGGTCATAATCTCCGGAGTCCTGCGGAGCGTAGAGAATATTCCCCACGAACTGCTCATCTGCTGGCCATGACTGGAAAGCTTTGTCTGCCACCTGCACCCAGATCAATGGCACCTCTCGGCCCCAGACAAACGCCACGCCGTCTTCGTTATCCCACAGCCACAGCTCCACCGCGTTCTCTGCTGTGAACGTGTAATCCTCAGACTCTTCGTTGACCAGCTCAGAAACCGCAGGATCTCCGACCGTTGCCCCGCCGTTTAGCGTCAGTGTCCACTTTTGGCCTGTCGGGATGTTGGCGAAGATGTCCGCCGATTGCAGCTGGCAGATGTTGCCGTTTCCGTAACCGTGGCTCCATGCCACTGTCTGATTTAGTGCCGGGTAAACCGGATCACCGTTGCCGTCTCTATCATTCCCGGATAATGAATGGACCAGATCCAACCACAGATCCACACTGATGGTCTTGGATTGGTATTCCGCGTCCGGCACATCCACCAGCTTCCGGAATGTGATCGGATTCGTCCCGGTAAAACTTACCACGCCCGTCTCATCGGTGCCGTCAATCCAGACACGATAAGCCCGGAGGAACAGAGCACCCTGCAGCGTCCGGTCTTCGTAGAACATTCGCGGGATCTCAAGGTTCAGTCCCGTCAGCGTCATCGGCCACAAGTGCGAGTCCGGCCCGAGTGTGGTGGCTGATGCTGCCCAGTCATACTGAGCCCATGCCAGATCAAGGTTCAGAAAATGCCGCGCAGGGCTCCACCATGTATCATCGGCCTGATTTCCGTAGAGCACGCCGTGCCGCATGTATGGACCACTGTTGCCGGTCATCTCAAACCGTAACGGGTACAGATGCTGACGCCATTCTGCTGTCCAGCCGTTGCCGGAGTCTGTGACTGTTGGTGTGCCTGTCCGCGTTGCCTCTGCGTGCCAGTTTGGCTCCGTGCTGCCACTTTGCAGCCATGTTGGAAGTTGTGGATTCCAGTTGTCTGTGACGATGTCCGGGCCGATTGCAAAAGCCCAGTTGGTGTCCTCGTCGCCGAAGTATCCAGCCACCTGTTCCACTGGCCGAAGAAACCGCCCGAGACTGTGGAGCACCTCTGGCCGCCCGTTGTCAGTCCGGGCAAAGCAAAGCCCGAGCCGTCCGCATGGCTCCACGATCACCCGCGTCTCTGCCGGGACTGCTGATTCCCCCACATGCCTGACCGGCACCGTGTTCCCTGTGTCTTGCCAGCTGCCACCCTGCACTGCCAGCAGTTTGGCCTGATGTTGGTCATAGTCTCCCGCTGGGATCTCGCTGATGATCTCCACCACCACACCGGACTTCTGTGGAATGCCCGCTGGCCGCAAACGCTGCGGACTTGCCCCCGGACGCATCAGCCGCCCCAGTGCTCTGGCCCCCTCTCGGTCTGTGCTGATCCTGCGTGGCTTCATGTCTCGACCACTCCCCACCCATGCCGACCGATTCGCCTCGCAATCCTCCGGCCTGTGGTGCTGACTGCCTGCCCTGTCAGGCTGCGGACCTCCACCGTGGCCCCTGTCGTCTCCCAGCTGCCGCCCTGCAACTGCATCACATCCGCTGTGACCGCGTCAGAACTTCCGGCTGGAATCGCAGACTGGAGCCGCACCACCACCGCCTGACCTGTCGGGATGGGGGACGGAGTGAGTCCACCACCGGACACACTGCCCTCCGACTGGATGAGCCGCTGGATGGCGCGGGCTCCCTCTTGGTCTGTGACGATGTATCGTTGCTGCGTCATGGCTGGTTATTCGGCAGGGGTAAGCTGGACCAGTCCGCAGCGTCTTCCAGAAGGAACTCATTGACGATCACGCCGGAAGCGTGGACCGTGGCCCCTGTGACCGCCTCCATGGCGTCTTGTGACAGATACCCGGACCCGCCACCACTGGCCACGCTCAAGATGTTACTGGTGAGGACTGCACCCTTCAGCCCAGCGCCCTCAACCCTGACCAGTGCCCCGACCGTCTCCGGCAGTGTCCCGCTGACCATCGTAATGGCCCCGGAGCCTGCTGTCATGTTGGCCGTCCCGATGCTCGTCCCTGTCAGACTGACCACCGGCGTGGCCTGTCCGTTTTCGTCCAGCCAGATCTCTCCGCCCAGATTCTGCTGCTCTTCAGACTCAATCGGTCGCTTGATGATTCGCCGGTCTGTGGTCGGTGTCTTGCTGTCGTAATTTGCCTTCGTGTCGTCTTCCCATTTTGCCGTTGAGCTTGTCCGCGTCTGATAAATCAGCTGGTTCGGGCCTTTGTTCGGGAGCAGGATATGCCAGCCGTATGGATTGATCTCCACGTCATACGTTACCGGGTAGTAAAGGCTTCCAGCCTTGTCCCGTGATGGCTCATCAGGCATGTCAACATCTGTCAGCTTGCAGGTCAGCGGCGCGTAACTGGTGCCAAGGATTGTCACCGCCGCAGCGTTCAACGTGTCCGCCAGCTCGAAAATATAGTTCGGGACACTCGTGGCGTTATGCGTCACGGGTACAGTCCGAGTCCTGACCGGACGCGAAAGCCCTTCGTACAAATCCCCGGCTGTGTTTACTAAAGGGTAACCACGGGAATCAAAAAAAGCTGGCACCTCCACCCGGCTGGATCTCATCCCGCCCTTAGTCCGCTGGCTGGAATACGTGTCGTCTTCCCGTGTTTCAATGGCCGTTGAATAGCGGACCTCCAAACGCCAAACCGTCAGGACTGTTTCATCCTGTGACAGTGATTGACTAACCACAATCGCTGCAGACTTCTCCGGATGGCTGTCGCCCTTGGCCGGAAGCCCTGAAGCTGACAGGATGCTGGTGATGGTTTCCGTCTCGGAACTGGCCAGCAGTTCGTAAATGTCCACCACAGACTCTGATCCGTCCTCGGCCTGTTGCCACTCGCCGCGTCTGTACAGTTTCGCCGTTGCCATTCGTCAGACCTCCCAGGCCACAAAGCCCTTTTCTGTCACTGTCACCAGTCGCTTCTGGACATCTCGAACTTGCTGCAGCACCGTCAACTGTCGCTCCTCCACCTCGCCCTGTCGGTTGATGATGTTGGTGAGTTGTGCCGCCCCGCTGACTGTCCGCAGATCCTGAGCTTGTGTCTGGCTCTGCAAAGAGTCTGCCAGAGCTTGCCCGCTCATCAGCCGAGCAAAATCCGGATTCTGCCGGAGGAATGCGTCTGCGTCTGACTGACTCAGTAAGCCCTGATTGACAAGACTCTGAAGCCGTGACTGCTCACGGCGGAACGACACCTGGACAGACTCCACGGCCC
>Ga0208547_1000664_pt1 | contig 19524 bp, 16 predicted proteins | sample DEB08_DNA_5_FD_185501 | JGI IMG/M metagenome (GOLD analysis project Ga0208547, IMG submission 185501) | Aqueous microbial communities from the Delaware River and Bay under freshwater to marine salinity gradient to study organic matter... | ecosystem: Environmental > Aquatic > Marine > Coastal ...
AGTCAGCAAAATTGCGTGGTATTGAGAAATTGGATGTTGCCGCATGAGTGCAATTAGTATTCAACGACCAAAGATTTCAACAAGAACAAAAAAACAAGATATTGCGGTATCAAATTTTGGATTTGGATTATTTATTTCGGGAATTTTATTCTTAGGCCTAATTGGCGGCTTAATTATTAATACCTCGCTAAGCCACGGACAATTTTTAATTAGTCAATTAAGAGCCGAGCTAATCACCGCTGCGGATTTAAGCGAGAGCCTTTCTCAAGAGGTAGCGCGCCTAGAGTCGCCAGAACTCTTAAAAGAACGGGCAATTCAGATGGGCATGGTCCCAGGGCCAGGAGCTGGATTTATCGATCTTCGCGATGGTCGAATTATCGCTCCGGGACTAGACGATAAATATCGAGAAGCTGATCTTTCTCGTGTAGGGATCAACGATTAAATGAACTTTTTTGAAAAGAAAGTGAAGTTAAGAAAAACCTCGCAACGACTACATATCATTGCCGCCCTTAGTACGTTAATTTTTATTGCTTATGGTGCAAAGTTGGTAGAAGTGCAGGCCTATCAAGCCCCGACATTAAGTTTGGCTGCTACCGATAATCGCACTCGTACCGCAGTTTTAACTGCCAATAGAGGAGAGATCACAGATCGAAACGGTGCACCACTCGCAATATCTGTAGAAGCTAGAAACTTAACTGCGGATCAAACTAAAGTAGTTGATTCTGAAGAAACCGCTAAGCAAATTGCAGAAATTTTAAGTCTTGATTGGGAAGAATTAGCTACAAACTTAATTGGTGAAAAAAGATTTGTTTATCTTGCCAAAAAGATCACGCCTGCCCAGTGGAATGCAATTAGAAGTCTACGCCTACCTGGTATTTATTCTGAAAAAACAACAGATCGAATTTATCCAGCAAATACTTTGGCGGCGAGCTTAATTGGATTTGTGGGTGCCGAAGGTCATGGCATGAGTGGCATTGAGTATGCCTTCGAAGAAATGCTTTCTGGTGAAAATGGCAGTATGAAATTTGAAGCAAGCGCTGGTGGCAGACAACTGCCGCAAGGTCTGCATTCTCAAGTCGATCCAGTGCCAGGTGTGGGTCTGCGGTTGACTATTGATCGCGATTTGCAATATGTGGCAGAGCAGTCACTTGCTGGTCAAGTTGATGCTGCTGCAGCTAAAAGTGGAACTTTAGTTGCTATGGAAGTAAAAACTGGAAAAATTCTAGCCTTAGTTAATTACCCAACTTTTGATGCGAATTTCCCGAGTGAATCCGACCCAACTACCTGGGTTAATCGAGCCCTAGTTGATTCTTATGAGCCAGGATCAACTGCAAAGCTAATGACGGTAGCGGCGGTAATCAATGAAAATGTTGCTGGACCAAATACTCAATTTATTATTCCACCAGAATTAAAGCGTCCATCAAAAACATTTAGAGACCACACCCCTCATCCAACTTTGCAATTAACTCTCACCGGAGTGTTTGCAAAATCAAGTAACATCGGAACTATTTTGGCATCTGAGATGTTGGGTGAAAAGAAATTCTACGAATATCTCAAACGCTTTGGCGTAGGTCAACCTACTGGGCTCAATTTTCCAGGGGAGAGCAATGGAAAACTCCCTGATTTGGAGACTTGGTCCAATACGAGTTTTCCTACATTTAGCTTTGGACAGGGCTATTCCGTTAACGCAGTGCAAATCGCCAGCATGTATGCCACTGTGGCAAATGACGGAAAAAGAATTCCACCTACTTTAATAGAGGGATTCATTCAAAACGATGGAAGCTTTAAGGCGCTAGAGGCGAAAGAGCCAATTGAGGTGATCACTCCAAATAGCGCCAAAATCGTTCGCGAAATGATGGAGACAGTGGTTTCTGATGAAGGTACCGCACCAATGGCTTCAATTGCTGGCTATCGGGTCGGAGGAAAAACTGGAACTGCCCAAGTAGTTGACCCAGAATGTAAATGTTATTCCGATAATGTAATTGCTTCTTTTATTGGCATGGCTCCAGCTGAAGATCCTGAAATCGTAGTTGCGATCTCTATCCATCATCCAAAAAATGGCCGTTGGGGTGGCCGATTAGCTGGGCCAGTATTTAAAGAAGTTGCACAATATGCCCTTCAGGAAAGAAATATTGCACCCTCAGAAGGGGCAATGAAAAAATTACCGGTTGAGTGGTAATAATGACTTTTATTCGCCCAAAAATTGACCCCTTCAATCTAAGTGGTTTAAAAACTTTTGAGATTTCCGGCGAACTGGATTCAAATGTTTTCTTAACCGGGGTAAATCTCGATTCAAATCAGATTCATGCCGGTGATTTGTTTGTTGCCCTAAGTGGTGAAAAAACTCATGGGGCAGCCCATGCAAGCCAAGCGATTAATAAAGGTGCGGCGGCAATTTTAACCGATGAGGTAGGTAGCAACTTAATTCCAGATTCCATTACGGTGCCGGTATTGACGATAGCTAATCTTCGCAAAAAATTAGGAGATATTTCTTCAAAAATTTATGGCGATCCTTCTACAAAGCTAAAAATCTTTGGAATAACTGGAACTAATGGAAAAACAACAACGAGCTGGCTCTTAAACGCTGGATTAACAAGTGCTGGGATAAAAACTGGTTTGTTCGGAACTGCTGGTATTAAAATTGGCGATTTGAGTTTTGATTCAACTCGCACGACGCCCGAGGCTCCACACTTACAAGCAATGTTGGCATTGGCGATTGAGCAAGGTATGTCGGCCGTTGTCATGGAGGTTTCTAGTCACGCGCTGGCCCTGGATCGAGTAGGTGGCACCAGATTTGAGGCAGTTGGCTTTACAAATTTAAGTCAGGATCATTTAGATTTTCATGGCAGTATGGAGTCTTACTTTAAAGCAAAACAAAATCTTTTTTCAAAAAAATATAGTTCGTTTTCCGCAATTTGCCTACAAGATAAGTGGGGACAGCGCCTAGCGGCAGAAGTTGATATTCCAAAAACAACTATCGGAACTCAAAGTTATGCGAATTGGATTTTAGAAGATATTAGTCCAGCATTGGGTCACGTAGATTTTAATATCGCAACACCTAAAGATGAGAAGTTTGAAATTAAATTAGAGTTTGCTGGGGCGTTTAATGCATTTAATGCTGCGTTAGCTCTTGCGTTAACTCAAAATCTGGGAATTTCCGTTGAAGAATTTATTAAGGGATTAAGGAAAGCGCATATTCCGGGTCGCATGGAGCCAATATTAATTCCAGGCAAAGCTTTAGGAGTAGTCGATTACGCCCATACTCCAGAGGCTATTTCTGCCGTTATCTCAACGTTAAGAGCGCAAACTAATGGAAGAGTCATTGCAGTTTTAGGTGCTGGAGGAAACAGAGATGCCAGCAAGCGCAAACTAATGAGTGAAGCGGCGCGAGATGCAGATTTGCTAGTGATCACTGATGACAATCCAAGATTTGAAGACCCAAAGTCAATCCGAGCTGAATTATTAGCCGGCATCAAAGACCACTCAAACGTAGTAGAGATCTCTGATCGCAAAGAGGCGATTTTTTATGCGGCAAATAACAGCACTGCGCTGGACACCGTAGTGGTACTGGGTAAAGGTCATGAAACATATCAAGAAATTGGCGAGAAACATTACCCCTTCTCTGATGCTGAAATGCTTTACCAAGCATTAAACGATTCGGCGAGTACATGATAAAAATTAAAATCAAAGCCATCGCTGAAGTAATCGCAGCTGAAGTAATAAATCTTGATTCAGAAATTGAATTCTCGGGACAAATAGTCATAGATTCGCGAAACGTTAAACCGGGTGATCTTTTTGTAGCCATTAAGGGTGATCGACAAGATGGCCATGATTTTGCCCAGGCTGCAATTCAAGCAGGGGCAGTGGCAGTGGTGGTTGCAAAAAGACTCTCTGAAGTGCCTCAATTATTAGTCAAGGAAACTTCTAATGCTCCAGAAAACTTTTCACAGCCTGGTATTTGGGCAATGGCAAAATTGGCAAAATATCTTCACCGAGAGTTAACTAATTTAAAAACGATTGCGATTACTGGATCTAGCGGCAAAACCACCACTAAAGACTTAATTGCGCAAATGAGTGAATTAATAGGCGAAAGCGTTTTCACTTACAAAAGTTCAAATAATGAAATTGGCTTACCCTTGACCGTTTTTCGATGCAATGAAAAAACTAAGTTATTAATATTAGAGATGGGCGCCCGGCACACTGGAAATATAAAATACCTGACTGATATCGCTAAGCCTAATTATTCGATTATCACTCATATTGGAACGGCTCATCTAGAGATTTTTGGTTCATTGGAAAATTTAAGAATTACCAAAGCAGAAATAATTAAAGATTTAACCGCGCACGATTGGGCGATATTGAATCTTGATGATAAAAATACCGAAATTTTAAAAACCTTAACGAAAGCTAAAATTTTTACCGTAGGAACCACACAGAATGCTGACTTATTTGCTAAAGACATTAACTTAGATGAGTTAGGTCGCCCTTCATTTACCATGTGTTTTAGGGGGCATGAGGCTAAGGTCAGCTTGCAATTAACCGGTGTACACAATGTTCTAAACGCGCTAGCCGCAACAGCTCCGTACTTGTTGGAAGATATAGAATTATCAAAAATTGCTGAACTACTAAGCTCAGCGACAGCTACGAGCCCCTTAAGAATGCAACTGGTGCAATTGCAAGATGAAATTTTATTATTGAATGATTCTTATAATGCAAATCCAGAATCCATGAATGCGGCCTTGGTTGCGCTTGAAAAAATTGGTACAGGAAAAAGAAAAATTGCTATCCTCGGTGAAATGCGAGAACTCGGTGAAAAACATGAGCAATTTCACGAGGAAATTGGGCATCTTGTAGCCAAGCTAAATGTTGACCAACTCTTAGTGGTCGGCGAGGGAGCGAAAGGCTTTATTAACGGTGCTCGTGCGGTTGATTCCTGGTTAGGGGAAGCGACTCTTCTTGAAAATAACCAAGCTTTGGCTAGTTATGCGAAAGAATTGATCAAGCCTCATGACGTGATTTTGCTTAAAGCATCTCGGGCAATAGCCTTAGAAGAAGTTGCCCAAGCTTTAATTGAATTTAAGGGTGAAGCATGAGATTAATAATTCTGGCTGGAGTTGTCGGAATGATCTTCACGCTTTTTTTTACTCCGCTTTTAATTAAAACCCTGCAACGCCGCGGTAGGACCCAAGCTATAAGAGTTAGCGAAAACGGAATTAATTACCCGGCGCATCAAGACAAAATGGGAACTCCTTCTATGGGAGGTCTGGCCATTTTGGGCGGGACCGTGATTGGTTATGCCGCGGCCCATCTTTACGTTTGGCGAGCTCCCTCTTATTCGGTTATTTTGGCTTTATTGTTGATGGCCGGCTTGGCATTAGTTGGTTTTGTTGATGACTATTTAAAGATTTACAAACAAAACAGTAGAGGTATTAGGGCACGAACTAAATTATTTGGTCAAGCCGTAGTAGCAATTGCCTTTGGCTTTGCAGCAATAAATGGCGCAAATGATAATGGGTTTACTCCCGCGAGTACATCGATTAGTTTGGTTAGAGACAGTTTAATTATTTTACCAATAGGTGTTTTTTTATTATGGGTTTGGTTTTTAGTTACTTCAATGACAAATGCAGTCAACCTTACTGATGGTCTAGATGGGTTAGCTGCGGGTGCTTCAATTTTAACTTTTGCCGGATACGTTTTAATTGCAGTCTTTCAATTCAATCAAAGCTGTGCATTTGAAGAAACTCCAGTTTGTTATGCAGTCAGAGATCCATTGGATTTGGCGGTGTTTGCCGCAGCAATTGGTGGATCGCTAATTGGTTTTTTGTGGTGGAACACTTCGCCAGCAAGAATTTTTATGGGTGATACTGGATCACTTGCGCTAGGTGGGGCAATTGCGGCTTTGGCAATCTTTACTAAGACTCAACTACTGATGGCTTTAATGGGTGGATTGTTTTTAATAGTTACCTTATCGGTGGTATTGCAAGTGGGAGCATTTAAATTAACTGGCAAAAGAGTTTTTAGAATGGCGCCGCTTCATCATCATTTTGAAATGAAAGGTTGGCCTGAAATTCAAATCGTAGTTCGTTTTTGGGTTATTCAAGGAATTATGTTGGCCGGCGGTTTAGCAATCTTTTATGCAGAGTGGGTTAGGTTCATCTAAATGGTGGAGCGCGCGTTAAACGTTGCCCAAAAGCGTGTTGCCGTTGCTGGATTAGGTATTGCCGGTTTTGCCGCAGCAGATGCTTTGCTAGAGCTGGGTGCGCAGGTTTCTATTTTTGATGCTTCGGATGCAGAAAAGCAAAAAGAGCGTGGGCAAGTATTAGAAATTTTAGGAGCAAAAGTTTATTTAGGCTTTCGTGGCGAGTTGCCCCGCGATCTTGATTTATTGGTAGTTTCGCCGGGGCTTTCGCCTAATCACCCTTGGATTTTAGATTTTCTAAAAAGAGAACTGCCGGTTTGGGGTGAACTGGAGTTAGCTTGGCGCTTAAGACCTTTAGAAAATCCAGCTCCTTGGCTCTGTATTACTGGGACAAATGGCAAAACGACGGCAACCATGATGCTAGATAGCATGCTTAAGGCAAGCGGTCTTAAGTCTGAAGCTGTGGGAAACATTGGTGAATCAATTGTCAGTGCAGTTATGAATCCGAACCCTGCCCAAGTATTGGCCGTTGAAGTTGGCGCACCGCAATTGCCTTTTGTTTATTCAATGTCGCCTGAATCCAGCGTGGTACTAAATCTAGCCCAAGATCATGTTGATTTTTTTGGAAGTTTTCAAAATTATCATGATGCAAAAGCAAGAATTTACCATCAGACGAAGAATTCGTGTATTTACAACGTAGATGATCCGGCAACTGAAAAGATGGTTGAAAAAGCAGATGTGGTTGAGGGCGCTCGCGCTATTGGATTCACTTTAGGGGTTCCAAGTATTTCAATGTTGGGTGTAATTGACGATTGTTTAGTAGACCGTGCCTTTATTGAAAATCGCAAAGATAGCGCACAAGAATTGGCTACTTTTGCAGATATAAAACCCTTTGCCCCACACAATGTTGCAAATGCTTTAGCCGCTGCGGCGCTAGCTAGGTCGTTGCAGGTTTCTCCAGTATTTATAAAAAAAGGTTTACAGGATTTTCAACCGGCCCCGCATCGAATTTCTTTAGTAGCAGAAATTAATAAAATTAAATACATTGACGATTCAAAAGCAACTAACACGCACGCAGCAGACACGTCTTTAAGTGCATATCAAAGCGTGGTCTGGATTGCCGGAGGTCTAGCGAAAGGCCAAGACTTTTCAGATTTAGTAAAAAAACATCTCTCCAGAATTCGGGCAGTAATTTTACTTGGTAAAGATCGTGAACTGATCAAAGCTGCCTTTGCTAGATATTCACCAGCTACGCCGCTTTATGAAATTTCGGAAATAAATGAAAATGCAATGAATCTTGTCGTAAAACAAGCTCAAAGTGTGGCAAGTAGTGGAGATGTGGTGCTGCTTGCGCCAGGCTGCGCCTCATGGGACATGTTTAAAGATTACAAGGCGCGAGGAAACGCATTCGCCAGTGCGGTAAAGGAATTAAATTGAGTAGATCAAAAACAATTGAACTAAATACTTATTATGCAATTTTGATTTCTACTTTGAGCCTTTTGGCAATAGGTCTAGTAATGGTACTTTCAGCTTCGACTGAAATATCTTTTACCCAAACTGGAAATCAATACGAAATAGCAATCCGTCAATTACTTTTTGCGACCTTGGGATTGATTTTAATGTTTATAACGTCTCGCCTGCCGCTACTATTTTTTACTAAATGGGCTAATTGGATAATTGCTTTTGCTATTGGTCTTTTGGTCATAGTTTTAGTCCCCAGCATTGGCGTTTCGGTTGCTGGTCAAAGAAACTGGCTAATTATTTATGGAAGTTTCAGATTACAACCTAGTGAATTTGCAAAATTAGCTCTGATTATTTGGGGAGCTGCCGTATTGAGTCAAAAAATGAAGAGCGTGGAATTGACCTGGAGTCAATTGTTGAGTCCGGTTTACTGGGTGGGATTACTCATCACAGCATTAGTTGTGGCACAAGGTGATGTGGGAACAGCTTTAATCATTCTTCCGATTGTTTTGGCTCTCTATTACGCAGCCGGAGCGCCACTAATTCTTAATGCTGCGAATGCACTATTAGGTGTTTTGGCGATTGCAGTTTTGACTTTACAAGCGCCATATCGAATGCAGCGATGGCTCTCGTGGCGCGATCCAGCAGCTGATCCCGAAGGTGCCGGATGGCAAATCATTCAAGGCCAATATGCCCTTGCTGAAGGTGGAATTTTTGGACTTGGTTTGGGTGCTTCAAGGCAAAAATGGGGTTGGCTGCCTGCGGCACACACTGATTTTATTTTTGCTGTGATTGGTGAGGAACTAGGCTTAGTGGGTACTTTTTTTGTTTTGTTTTTATTTTTGGTAATAATTATTTCAATAATTACGGTAGCTAGAAAAACAAAAAATTATTACACACGAATTTATGCAACTGGGCTTGCTGGATGGATACTAATTCAAAGTGTAATCAATCTTGGGGGAGTTTTAGGTTTGCTCCCGATAACTGGAGTACCTTTACCGCTAATTTCTTATGGTGGTTCATCTTTAATTTTTATTTTAATTTCCATTGGAGGTCTCTTGGCCTGCGTTCGCAACGAACCCGCTTTAAAAGCAAAGCGACAAAAGGCCAAGGTTTCGAGTAAAAAATGAATGCAATCGCCTTAGCTGCAGGGGGGACTGCTGGTCATATTGAGCCCGCCTTAGCAACTGCTCGTGCTTTGAATTTGAAGTTACCAGAATTCAAGATTTATTTAATTGGAACGCCGAAAGGATTGGAATCGACCTTAGTGCCAAAGTCGGGCTTTTCTTTGGAGTTGATTAAGGCTAAGCCATTACCAAGGCGAATTAATTTTGCTAGTTTACTATTCCCTCTTTATTTAATGATTGCTAGAAATTCTGCAATTAAAATTTTGAGGAAAAATGAGACCAATTTGGTCATTGGTTTTGGTGCCTATGTTTCATTTCCGGTTTATCTTGCAGCAAAAAAACTTAAGATACCTGTGATAATTCACGAAGGAAACGCTAAACCAGGGATTGCCAATAGGTTTTTTTACAAAAAGGCTAAAAAAGTATTTCAGTGTTTTGAAAACTCGATACCAAAAGCTCAAACAATAGGTATGCCTTTAAAAAAGGAAATAACAACGATAAATATCGAGGAAGCTCGTGAAGTTGGATATGAGCATTTTGCGCTGGACAAAAAAAAGAAAACTCTTCTAGTATTTGGTGGGTCTCAAGGTGCCGCAAAAATTAATACTGCACTTACTGAGGTAATTGGCTTACTTACAAGCGCTGGATTTCAGGTGCTTCATGCAGTCGGCCCTAATAAAGCTATTGAAAAAACCCCTGATACTTTTTCAAATTATCATCCAGTGTCATACATAGAGCGAATGGATCTGGCTTATGCGGTAGCCGATTTGGTCATTAGCCGTTCGGGAGCGATGACAGTTGCTGAAGTTACCGCATTAGGAAAGCCCGCGATATTTATTCCTTTTCCTTCGGGCAATGGAGAGCAAAGTGAAAATATAAAGACGCTAATCGAACAAGGGGCGGCCTTGACTATTAGCGATAGAGAATTAACTGGCGAGAAATTAATCGCATTGGTATTAGAACTTTTCAAATCAGATACAAAACTAGCTCAGCTGGCTGAACGCTCTAATAAATTTGGACGGCGTGACGCTGATCAAATTTTGGCAAATGCAGCACTAACCTTGCTAAGTGCCAAGGGCAATGGGAGGTCGAAGTGACGTCAAGTATCTCGCTTGACGATGTACATATTCTGGGTTTAGGTGGCGCTGGCATGAGCGGAATCGCTCGAATCTTGATTGCAAGAGGTAGCCAGGTAAGTGGATCCGATTTAAAGGAGTCACGTCGACTTAATGCACTAAAAAATTTAGGCGTTGAGGTTCAAATTGGGCATCGGCGAGAAAACGTTAAACCAAGTAAGGCAATAATCGCTTCAACGGCTATTAAAAAAGATAACGTTGAACTATTGGCAGCTGAAGATTTAGGTTTAGAAATCTATTCACGTGCACAAGCGCTCGCTGCTATTACAGAGGGTTATGAAACCATTGCAGTTTCTGGCACCCATGGAAAAACTACAACTACTTCGATGGTAACCGTAATGTTGCAAAGTGCTGGCTTGGATCCGTCATATGTGATTGGAAGTGAATTAGCAGAAACTGGCGCCAACGCACACTTAGGCCACGGTGAGTATTTCGTGGTTGAATCTGACGAATCTGACGGTAGTTTTTTGCAGTTAAATCCAAAATTTGCTGTAGTCACTAACGTGGAGAGCGACCACCTTGATTATTGGAAAGAATTTGAACACTTAAAGAAAGCCTTTGAAAAGTTTGTTTTGAAAGTTGGTAAAAACAATGGCTTTGCTGTGATTTGCGTTGATGACGAAGGAGGTCGACAGCTAGCAGAAGAAGTAAAGTCTGAAATTCAAGTTATAACCTATGGGGTAAATGCATCAGATTTACAGTTAGTAAGTTTTGCGGCCAAGTTACCTGGCTTTAAATTTAGCGTCAATCACAAGGGTCAGCAAATAGATGATTTTGAATTATCAGTTCCGGGCATGCATAATGTTTTAAATGCTTGTGCCGCGATTGCTATCGGTTTAGAGATAGGAATTCCGGTCGAGAAAATTAAGGATTCATTAAAAAAATTCACTGGCACTAGAAGAAGATTCGAATACCGGGGCAATGTAAACAATGTAAGAGTTTTTGATGATTACGCCCATCATCCAACCGAGATAGCAGCTACTTTAAAAGCGGCGAGAGATGTGGTTCAGGATGGAAAAATAATCGTGGCTTTTCAAGCCCATCATTATTATCGAACCGCATTATTTAATAAAGAATTTGGTGAAAGCTTAGGTTTGGCAGATGTGGCAGTGGTCCTGGAGGTTTATGCCCCTGGCGAAGCACCAATACCAGGAGCTAGTGGACAGACCATGGCTTCTTATGTGCCGCTTGCCAAAGATCACGTAGCTTTTGAACCAAGTTTTACTCAGGTTCCTAAGAGGCTAGTTTCGTTTGCTGAACCAAATGACATCATCATGACCCTGGGAGCTGGCGATATTGGCATGCTGGGTGAAGAAATCCTTAATCTTTTAAGAGAAAAATTTGGTAAGTGAGATAGCACGGTGCTTACCAAAAGAGGAAAAATATTTATATCTCTTTTTGCATTTGTACTTTTAGCTGCAGCTACCGGTGTTTATTTAAGTTATTTTTCTAATTTATTGACTATAAAAAACATTCGGGTTAATGGACTGCAACTTTTAAGTGAAGAGAGAGTCCTTGAGTTAGCACAGATAAATATTGATTCTCCCTTAATTGAATTAAATTCAGATCAAATCACAACTCAACTGCTACGAGAAAAGATCATTAAAGCGGCTGAGGTGCGAAAAAGTTGGCCAGACTCGGTGGTTATTGAGATAGTGGAGCGCTCACCTATTGCGCTAACTGATTTAAGTTCCGGGCGATTTTTAGTGGATGAAGCAGGTGTGGCTTTTAATAGAGCGGGTCCAAATGATGTTCATCCTTTTGTGTATGCACCAAATGATGTCGCTAGGGGATTGGCAGCAAGAGTCTCGCGCGAGTTGCCAGAGTGGCTACGTCCGGAAGTTTCTTTGGTAGAAAGCTACGACGGCAAGCGAGCAGTAGTCATTTTGAATTCCGGAAGAAGAATTATCTGGGGCGATGAATTCAAGACTCAGGAAAAAAGTTCAGTTTTATTGGTATTACTTAGAACTGATGAAGGAGATATTGATATCTCAACTGCGGAAGTTCCAGTACTAAAACTACCCAGTGAAGCTAACTAAAAATCGCTTGTGGCAATGTATTTAACTTCTAGGTATTCGTCGATCCCTTCGTAGCCACCTTCACGCCCAATTCCTGATTGCTTAACGCCGCCAAATGGAGCAGCTGGGTCAGAAACCAATCCGCGATTTAAGCCAATCATTCCCACTTCTAAATCTTGAGAGACTCTTAAACCGCGCGCGGTATCTTTGGTGTAGACGTAACCAGCTAGACCGTATTCACTCTGATTAGCCCACTTAAGTGCTTCGAATTCATCTTGAACTCGCACCACCGCGGCAACTGGACCAAAGATTTCATCTTGCACAACTTGCGCATTTGGCGGCACATCCCCGAGAACCGTCGCAGGAAAAAAGCTCCCAGGTCCATCGTTAATCGGGCCACCCGCAAATTGCTTTGCGCCTATTTGAATTGCTTCTTGAACCATCTGGGCAATAGATTTGACCGCTTTACGGTTAACTAGTGGAGCTAGGGTAGTGGCTTCATCACTGCCGTGACCAGGCTTTAGGGCATTCATTCTTTCAGAAAGTTTTTGTACAAAAATGTCATGAACTTTATCTTGAACAAAGAACCGATTTGCAGCAGTGCAGGCTTGTCCGCCATTTCGCATCTTTGCCAACATGGCACCTTCAACCGCTAAGTCGATATCTGCATCATCCAAAATAATGAAGGGAGCGTTGCCACCTAATTCCATTGAAGAATTAAGTACCCTATCTGCTGCTTGGTGTAAGAGAAGTTTTCCGATTTGTGTTGAGCCAGTAAATGAAAGTTTTCGAATTCTTCGATCCGCTAATGCGGCTGTTGTTAGTTGCGCAGATTTATCTGTCGGCAAAATGCTGCAAATTCCAGCAGGCAAACCCGCCTCGAGCAAAATCTCACCAATTAAAAGTGCAGTTAAGGGAGTTTCACCTGCGGGCTTCAAAATTGCCGCGGCTCCTGCGGCTATTGCAGGCCCTACTTTTCTGGTGAACATAGCAGCAGGAAAATTCCAAGGAGTAATTAAGAAAGCGATTCCAACAGGCTGTCTAAGTGTGAGAATTTTATTTAGGCCACTCGGCGCAGTTCTAAATGCGCCATCGATTCTTACTGCCTCTTCGCCAAACCATCTGAAAAATTCAGCTGCATAAAGAGTTTCTGCCTTTGCATCTACAATCGTTTTTCCATTTTCTAAACTCATAACTAACGCTATGTCATCGGCTCGCGAAACCATCAATTCAAAGGCTTTTCTTAAAACTTCTGCTCTTTGACGCGGCGCTGTTTTTGCCCATTCAGGTTGGGCTGCTTGGGAAATAGTCAGTGCTTTATCTAAATCAATTGCATTGGCATTAGCCACCGTAGTTAAAACTTCGCCATTTGCCGGATCTATGACCGCAAAGGGTTCCTCGCTACCGTCACAAAAACCATCCCCAATTAGCAATCCGGTGGGAATTCTTTTTAGAAGCGCGTCAGTTTTTTCTTTATTGGGATTAGCAACTGCTAGTGGGAGGGCGACGGTCATTTAAAGTTCCTTGTTCGACTGTAACTAAAAGGGTACCGAATCATCCGAGTCTAAGTTGTCGCTTAGGGAGCTTAGTAACCCGAGAGATCGAGAAACCTGTTCTTCTTGGGTTAAATCTGTGGCCGCTTCAATAATCTCGCCGGTATTTAGGTCTACCTTAACCCCTTGGTAGTCAACCACTCTTTTTTCGGTATTTGCGAACTGACACCAATTAGCGACGTAGCACCAATGGCAAGGGGGATTTACGCTGGGAACGAAGTCCTCATCCTTAATCCAACGGTCAGAAGCTTGAGCAAGTTTTTGCCATGCCAAATTGCAGATTTCTGGGTTTGAAATATCGAATTGGATTAAACGAGAAGTACCACTGCTTAAAATTTCTAATTCAACGATACGGTTTTTTGCTTGATTGAAAGTATTGCTTAAATTTGGTAGATTCTTTATTCGACTCATCAGCACGATTGCCACTGATAATTGAGGAAAAACATCTAAGAAGTTGAGATCCGAAATTTCATATGACTTATCAGTAGTCTTAGTTTCACGCCAATAGAGTGTATTTTTTTTGAAGTAGATAGCGTCTGCCCGAGTACCTAGAAGAACTTGGGCGTCAGAATCTAAAACCCACATTTCTACTTCGTGTAAAACTTCAGCCTTTTCATTTATTGGGCAAAGAGCAATATGTTGCTGTAAATATACTTCACAACTAAGTGCTTGCTGAGCGGTCCAGGCTAAACCCTCGGCAATTTCCCCGAGCTTTTCTTTGCGAGGTAAATCTGATTTTTGGCATTTGATGTTTCGCTGATGAGCAGCTTCAATCCAAGCGTGGGCCCAAACTCCACGCTCTTGTTGTGGGGTTTTTAGATTCGGGATAGCGTGTAAAGAAAGCTCATGTTGCAATAAATAAGCATGGCTGCATCTTTGATAAGTACTTAACTTTGCTGGTGAAAAACTTCGCACCCGGTTAGCCGAATGCAAAACTCCCAAGAGGCCTGGGTGACTGGGTAGACTCGGGCAGACAGAACTTGCGCGACAATTCAAGCACTCGCTAGTTACCTTTTGTTCTCCGCCAGCGAGTCGTTTTTCAATCAATTTGAGAAATTCGCGATCACCGGAATCAATTTCTGAAGTTTTTTGTTGCAAAATGAGTTTTTGTGAACCATCTAAAACTCCAATCTCACGAATTCTTATCTCACCTGGTTCTGGCCAAATTCCAGCTAAAGGCTCAGTGGGAGACCTAAAGTCCATTCCACTGTTAGCCACACCTTCAGCGAGTACTTTGATAATTGCTTTTTTTCGGTTTGGCTCCAAATCATTTTTACCTGCAGAATGAATTTTGAGAAGCCTGAGCTCTCTGACAATGAAATCCTCGCTGGTTAAATAAAATCCCCAGGCAAACCACTCAACAGGTGTGTTTGCTTGACTGAAAGCCACGGGATCGATTAGTTGAGTGAATTGCGCTTGCGAACACTCTTCGTTGGCTTGCTGCCATGCGGAGATAAATCCTTTGCTGGCGTCTAAAAGCCATTTTTTAGAACTTAGATGAACTTCACTTCGATTTAGCGCTATCGCCTGTTCTAAATAATTATCGGCAAATTCGTCTAAATCAAAATTTTCATAAGCAAGTCCTTGCTGGCTAAAGGCAGAGGTAAATGCATCTCTTAAAATTCCTAAGGGAAAACTTTGATACTTTTCGCTACTAGCTGAAAAGCTTTTTGTGACTTTAGTGGCAGGTCTCGCTTTTAAGGCAAAGTTATCCAGACACAAGCGACTCTCTTCGGTGCCAATTTGCGTTGCACTTAATCTAACGAAGTCGCCAGGCTTAAAGATGAAACTTGGATGCCATTGGGGGACTACAAAATCGAATTCACTCATCAAAAGGTAAGCCAGCTTCTGGACTTGGGTTGCTACGCTCGCGCTTTTCTAAACCTAAATCCTTGAGCGCCTGATTGGACTCAGCACTTCCAGGTTTTGGTGCAGCGCTATTGCGTGCCGGGCAAACGGCTTCAAAAGCACAATACCGACACAAGGGGCCAGTCTTAGCCGTCCAAACTTTCTTATCAAGACGGTCTTGCATGTTTACTCTTGCAGTAACCAAATCAAACATTGCTCGTTGAAGTGCTTCGGGATAGGTGGGTCTAATTACTTTGTCGGCAGAACCTAAATAAATTAATTCTACTTCGTGAACTTCTTCGCCTAACACTTTTAAACCTGCGGCATAGAGCATTACTTGACGTAGGGTCTCGGGGAGATATTTTGCATCAGGTTTTTTTGCTGTTTTGTAATCGGTTATTCGGGTTACTGGTTTTCGAGTTATTCGATCCAATCGGCCATAAAGCTTTACATCGCGAATTAGTGCGCTCACCGGACGCTCTAGGTCATCGGGAGAGATTTCAATATCAGCCGGATTTTCTAATTTAAAATAGTTAGTTAGTGAGTCAGCACTTCGTTGCTTTAAAACACCAATAGTTCCTGGGGTTAACCAGGACTGATGCACAGAAATCATGTTCTGACCAACTGTGCGCAAAAGATCCCAGGTTGTATCTTTTGTTCTTTCGACAGCGGGCAACTTAAGCAAATTTTCAAGAACATCGTGCACCAAACTACCGATTACTTGGGGTAATTGCGGCGGCTCACGCCATCCAGCAACTGAAGAAAACCAGTAACTTAATTCGCATTTTTCAAAAGAGCCCAGTTGGCTTGGGGATAAGTGCGCGGGTAACCCTGAATCAACATCTTCAACGGCTACCTGGACCTCAACCACAAAAAGTATTCTCCCTCCATGCTTGCATGAAATCTAATGAATTATTGATTGCTTGTTAAATAGTTTTAACAGCAGCAATAACTTTTGTTAGTGATTCTTTAGCATCTCCAAAAAGGAGAGTGGTTTTATCGCTAAAAAGCAGCTCGTTTTCGATCCCAGCAAAACCAGGACGCATAGATCGTTTCATGAATACAACCTGCTCGGCTTGATCTACATTCAAGATAGGCATGCCATAAATTGGGGACGAGGAATCAGTTCGAGCTGCCGGGTTTACTACGTCGTTAGCACCAACTACCACTGCTACATCGGTTGAGGCAAACTCAGAATTTATTTCATCCATTTCTTTTAATTGCTCATAAGGTACATCAGCTTCTGCTAACAAAACATTCATGTGTCCAGGCATTCTTCCGGCAACTGGGTGAATTGCATATTGAACTTCAATTCCTTTTCCGATCAAAATGTCTACAAGTTCTCTCAGTGATTGCTGTGCTTGCGCAACCGCTAAGCCGTAACCAGGCACGATAATTACTCTTGAGGCATAGGCCAACATGATTGCAATGTCATTCGGGGCAGCGGACTTAACTGCGCGATCTTCTTGACTACCCGCAAGCGTTTGCGCGGTAGCGGTGAACGCCCCAAATAGTGTGTTAGTTAGTGGTCTGCCCATTGCTTGCGCCATTAAGCGAGTCAATAAAGTGCCAGAGGCACCAACTAAAGTTCCACCAATTAGTAAAAGTACGTTTTCTAATACGTAACCCATTCCGGCAACTGAGAGGCCGGTGAATGCGTTTAGCAAGCTAATAACAATTGGTACATCTGCTCCACCAACTGGTAACACAAATAGAATTCCTAAAGTTAGGGCCAAGACCGACAAAGCCCACATCGCCCAGGTTTCTGGCGACACAATTAGATATCCAGCAAGCACTAGGTTTGCAAGTGCCACACCGATTGTGATGAATCGACCCAACGGAATAATTACCGGACGTGAAGTCATCAATTCTTGCAACTTAAGAAAAGTAACAATTGAACCAGTGAAGGCGACGCCACCGATGATTATGGTCAAAACTGTAGCCACAAGGGCGACTATTGAAGAGTAAATTGAGCCAGTTAGAAATTCAATTACCGCCACGGCCATTGCGGCACCGCCACCAGCACCATTAAACAATGCAACCATTTGCGGCATTTGCGTCATCTGTACTTTTTTAGCCGCGATAAACCCGATAAGTGAGCTGACGGCCATTGCGACAAAAATTACGGTTACGTTCTGAACATTATTTATCGCAAAAAAGATAACGATCGTTGCCACAATTGCACCGACAGCGCCAATGCGATTTCCCAAACGAGCAGTCTTGGGCCCAGATAAGGCCTTTAAGGCCAAAATAAAAGCTACCGCGGCAGCTAAGTTGATTAACTCAGTCCAAAGGGGAGGAGTCATGCCTGCTCCTCAATTTTTTTCTTGGGTTTAAATAGATCCAACATTCGATCGGTAACCACAAAACCACCCACCATGTTTATTGCTGAAAGCACTATGGCAATAGCGCCGATGGTTAATTCAACGGCACCTTCAGCATGAGAAGTAACAACGATTGCGCCGATCAAAATTACACCGTGAATTGCGTTTGCCCCGCTCATTAATGGGGTGTGGAGCACAGTAGAGACTTTTGAAACTACTTCATAGCCCACAAAGATACTCATTATAAAAATTGTTAAAAGTGCAAGCTGATCCATTATTTGGACCCTCCATCTATCTCGTTTTGTAAGAATTTATTTTTGATTTCACCGTTTATCAGTAAGGCGGAACCTTTGATGACTTCATCTTCTAGATCGAGGTTTAAGTTTTCTTCCTTTACGCAAAATCCCAAAAGCGAAACAATGTTTCCGCTATACAAAAATGAGGCATCAGGACTCATTTGGCTTGGGATGTTAGCTCCTCCCCAAATTTTTACTCCATTTAATTCAATAGTTTCGCCAGCCAAAGAACCTTCAACGTTTCCACCGCTTTCTGCGGCCATATCTGCAACCACGCTACCTGGGCGCATTGTTTCAACCATTTGTTTAGTGACTAATCGAGGAGCTGGGCGACCAGGGACCGCTGCAGTTGTTACTAAAACATCGCTAGCAGAAACGTAAGGTGTTAATAATTCTTGTTGCAGGCGAGCGCGTTCTTCGTTTAGTTCTCGTGCGTATCCTCCCTGACCTTCTAGCGGGGGTAAATCTAGTTCAATAAAACTTGCACCTACCGATTTAACTTCATCTTTTGAAGCAACACGTACGTCGTAGCCGGAAACGACTGCGCCCAATTTTTTAGCGACGCTCATAACTTGCAAACCAGCGACACCAGCACCTAAAACTAAAATCTTTGCTGGTCTAATGGTTCCAGAAGCGGTCATCACCAAAGGAAACATTCTTTGACTTAAAGAAGCTGCTTTTAGCATTGTGTGATAACCAGCAACAGTTGCTTGTGATGTGAGCGCATCTGCTGCTTGTGCTCTGGAAATTCTTGGAAGAAAATCAAAAGATAATAAGGATACTTTTTGTGCTTGACATGTTTTCAAGATTTCCAAATCTCTATTAACTTGAGCAAAGGAAATTAGAAGTGTGCCTGCTGAGAGTTTTTCTATTTGAGACTTTGAAAGCGGGTTGACGCTAACGATCACTTGAGCTTGGGCAAGTTCGGAATTTAGATCTTGGACGATTTTCGCCCCTTGATCGAGATAGGCTTGGTCACTTTCTAAGCTTTTTTCACCCGCACCAGTTTCAACAGCTATTTCAAAACCCAGCTTTGTTAACTTAGAGATTATTTGCGGAACTACTGCGACTCGTTTTTCTCCAGGCTTGGTCTCATTGACTACTAAAAGCTTCATAAAGAAAAAGACACCTTTCGAATTAAATCGAGTTGAACTCTAGAGCCAAGGCTATTAAAGAGCGCCAAGATTTGTCTTGCTTTGGTGGGTAGTTTTGCTCACTGTATATATAGTCATATAAAAGTGACACGCCGAAAGGCTTACTTGCTAATGATGCTTTAAAACCTTAAGTTCTGTGGGCCAAATTAGGGGCAAAAGTTTAAGGCTCAACTAAAGGTTTAGGTACAGCAAAGGGGCGTCAAAGTGGTTGCACCGCAAAATTATTTAGCGGTTATAAAGGTAGTAGGAATTGGTGGCGGTGGAGTAAATGCAATAAACCGCATGATCGAAGTTGGCGTTAAGGGCGTCGAGTTTGTTGCAATTAATACCGATGCACAGGCGCTATTAATGAGTGATGCTGATGTCAAGTTGGATATCGGTCGCGAGTTGACCAGAGGTCTAGGAGCTGGCGCAGACCCGGCAGTTGGAAGACAAGCTGCTGAAGATCATGTTGAAGAGTTAAGCGAT
>Ga0208547_1000668_pt1 | contig 19495 bp, 22 predicted proteins | sample DEB08_DNA_5_FD_185501 | JGI IMG/M metagenome (GOLD analysis project Ga0208547, IMG submission 185501) | Aqueous microbial communities from the Delaware River and Bay under freshwater to marine salinity gradient to study organic matter... | ecosystem: Environmental > Aquatic > Marine > Coastal ...
CAGAGTTATGTAGACAGATACAATAATGAAGAAAATTACAAAGAATGGTTTGATACCAATTATCCACAATATTCTTCAATTTATCAGGCTGTAGGATTAGATGAACCAGAACCAGAAATAGTGATAGAAAAAGTATTTGGAGAATGTGGAACAGGAACTGAACTAATTGATGGAAAATGTACAATTGTTAAATCAGAAAAGAAAGGTGGAGGGTGTTTAATTGCAACAGCTACTTATGGAAGTGAAATGGCATCTCAAGTTCAACAATTAAGAGAAATTCGTGATGGAAAACTACTCAACACTCAGTCAGGACAGCAATTTATGAATTCATTTAATGATTTCTATTATTCATTTTCACCATACATTGCAGATTATGAAAGAGAAAATCCTATTTTCAAAGAAATAATCAAGTTAGGAATTACTCCAATGATATCCACATTGTCTTTAATGAATTTAGCAGATTCAGAAAGTGAAGTTTTAGGAATTGGAATTACAGTTTTAATCTTGAATGGATTAATTTATTTTGGAACACCAATTGGAGCAATATTTGTTATTAGAAAAATAAGGTAAGTTTTAATCATAATAACTACATTTTACATTTATGGGAAAGTTAAGTAGAAACTTGAGAATTTGTGGAGATTGTGGAATTGCCTATACATCAGTTAGTTTTACTAGGTATATTGATCAATGTCCAATTTGTCAATCAAGAAGATATGAATCTGTTCCAATCAGAACTCCTGAAGACTAAATTCTAATTAGATTTTTTAGTAGTATATTTGAAATTATTTTATTGTCAGATGATCCTGAGATTGAAAAGATTAAACAAAGAATGTTAGAGGAGATGTTAAAACAGCAAAATGAGCCTAAAATCCCACCTGGAATTATTGATCTAAATCAATCAAATTTTGATTCGATTGTCTCTGCAGAAAATCCAACATTAGTGGATTTTTGGGCAGAGTGGTGTGGTCCATGTAAAATGATGCATCCAGTGTTTGAAAGTCTCTCAAAGAAATATCCAAAAATAAAATTTGCCAGAGTAAATGTAGATAATAATCAGAATATTGCAATGAGGTTTGGTGTTCAGTCAATTCCAACATTTATCATGTTCAAATCTGGAAAAATTTTAGATAAAATGCTTGGTGCAGTTGGTGCACCAGGGATCAATATGATTTGCCAAAAATATTCAAACTGATTTCAAAAAATTCTAGTAACCATAAGCAGGTTCTTTTTTTCTTTGAATTTCAACAATCTCATTAAAGACTTCTAATTCTTCAGATGATAATTTATGCATAAAATTTTTTAGAATTTGTTTTGCTTCATGTGATGGAGGAAATGTGTAGAAAACCTCTTCCTCAAAAATTTGTCTTCCAATGGTAATATCTTGAACTGAACATGCAACTTCATCACCCATTTTAGCTGAATCTACTGTCTTTCTATCATGTTGAAGTTGATGAATATATCCAACTTTTCTTCCCGAAGTATTCATGAAAGGAATTTTATGTTTGAGTTTGCCAACATCAACCCGTATGCCAAATACAGCAGGATCATTATTTCGAAATACCATTCCTTTTAGAAAAGTAAATTTTGAAATTGGTGTAAGTTCAGAAAAAATTGCATCCTCTGAATGAGCAGTGTCTTCTTCTACCCATAAATTGTAATTGTCAATTAAACTGTAAATTACTTGATCTTCAAAAAGTCTGATATGACTTAATTCAGATTCCTCTTTTGCATCAGGCAAAATTTTGACATTAAATGCCAAAACTACACCTAGATGTCTATCTTTTTCTTTAATTGCTTTAGCCTCAATTATATCTCTACGATTAACAGGTCCAATGTCGGCTTTAGCAACAGGTACCTGGGAACGTTTTAGCATTTCAGCTATTGCTTCAAGGGAACCAATCGTATCACATTTTAGAATCACACCATTTGTTTCAGTATCTACAAAAACAGATTTCATTTCAGATTCAATTAATTTTTTGAATTTTTCAATTTCTTCAGAATTTGTAGCAACATACAATGTACTTCCAGGTAAAACACCTTCCAGTTCAGGAGATGCAATTTTAAGACCTGCTGCAGCAACAACTTCGTTAGTTGGTTTGAATTTATCTCTAGGATCTCGCATTTCATCTAGGGCTTTTGGTAATAGAAGTGCTTTAGGTTTCGTGACAATGACACCATCACGTTTTGCAACAACAATGCTATCATCTTTCTTTATTTTCCCATCAATCAAAATTATATTCGCTGTCTGTCCTAATCCAATCTCTTCTTTAACTTCTAAAACAATTCCTCTTGGTTCTTTTTCCTCTTGATCCAATCTTTTTTGTAAATATTGTTGAGTCAATCCAACTAAAACACTTAGTAATTCAGGAATTCCAACTCCAGAACGTGCAGATATAGGTACGATTGCAACCTCTGACTTGAAATCTTTAACTCGATAAAATGCTTCAGATTGATAACCTAAAATCGATAAGGTTCCAACTACATCGTAAATTTTTTGATCCAGATCAGTTTGAATAGACGCATCCTGAGTTTTAATCACCTGAGAGATAAATTGTGAATCTGATTTTCTCCAACCAGAAATTTGATCAACCTTGTTCAATGCTACTACAAAAGGAACTTTTCTGTTTTGTAAAATCTTTAAACTTTCATTTGTTTGTGGTTGAAATCCTCTATTGACATCGACAACAAGTATTGCAATATCAGCTGCTGAACCTCCTCTAGATCTTAAATTGGTAAAAACTTCGTGTCCAGGTGTATCAATTACTAGAATTCCTGGAATTTTATTTTCGGATTTTTCTAATTTTGCATATAATGGACCACAGGTTTCCTTTATTGTTTCAGTAGGAAGGAAACTGGCTCCTATGTGTTGAGTAATTCCACCTGCTTCTCTACCTTGAACTCCAGTTCCACGAATTCTATCTAAAAGAGAAGTTTTTCCAGAGTCTACGTGACCAAGAACTGCCACTATGGGCTGACGAATTTGCAAAGCAGATCACTCAAATGCTACCCTCGATTCGTGATCAAAACTTTCTTGTGAATCAGATGCATGAATAATGTTCTCACTAAAACCTAGACCATAATCACCGCGAATAGAGCCAGGTTCTGCTTCAAATGATTTTGTTTTTCCAATCATAATTCTAGTTGTAGCAATTGCATTATTGCCTTCAATTATTGCTGCAACAACTGGACCTGATGTAATAAATGAAGTTAATTCTCCAAAAAATGGTTTGTCTTTGTGAACACCATAGAAATTTTCTGCTTGTGATTGAGAAAATGTGAACATTTTTAATTTTAAAATTTTAAATCCTTTTCTTTCAAAACGTGAAATGATTTCGCCAACTAGATTTCTAGCTACTGCGTCTGGTTTTACAATGAATAATGATTGTTCTGACAATTTACTTCTTCTTAATTCCGCCCTTGACGTACTTTTTTGTCCATTTGAATTTTCTTGGATCTCGTTTTAGTTCTAACATGTTCTTTTTGCATTTTGCAGAGCAAAACCATAAAACAGTTCCATCATTTTTTGCCAACATAGTTCCTGAACCTTTGGCAACAGGTCTATTGCAAAAATTACATGGTTTAACTAAAAGACTCATAATTCATCATCTATTTGATCTTCTTTGCTTCCCTTTCAGTCTCTCTGAGCATTAGAATTTCACCCATTCTTACTGAACCTTTTACATTTCTTGTAAGAATTCGACCTCTATCCTTTCCACTCAATACTTTAACTCTAACTTGAATTACTTCACCAGCAATACCTGTACGTCCAACAATTTGAATAATTTCAGAGTGAACTACTTCGTCAGTTGTAGTGCTCATTGATCAGTCTTTCCACCTTTAACTTTAGCAATTGATGAGATTACCTGATCAACAATATGTTGTGCATCACCAGCATCCAAAATTGCTGCTGCGGCAGAAGTAATGTCAATTCCTAAAGATTTTCCTAATTCTTGTTTATTTGGAACAAATGCATATGCTGCACCCTGTTCTTCACATAGAATTGGAAGATGCGCTACTACCTCTGGAGGTTCTACATCTTCAGCAATAACAATTAGTTTGCTAGTTCCACGTTCAATGGCTTTAGTTGCTTCGTTGGTTCCTTTCTTGACTTTACCGCTTGTAGATGCGACTCTAACAGCTTCCAAGATTGGATTTACCAGGTCTTCTGGTGTTTCAAATTTAACATAATATGCTTTACCCATATTTCGTCACCCTAAGGTTCATTCTCCATTCTCTCTGTCGAATGGTTTGGTTTTAAAAGTGTTATCGGGAAATGATTGATTGAACTTTTTGAGTAAATTCAGACATTAAAAGGTCTAATTTCTCCTGATTTTCAGATTCGGCGTAAATTCTAACAATTGGTTCAGTGCCACTAGGTCTAATCATAACCCAATTTTTTGAATCAAGTGAAATTTTGATCCCATCAGTCGTGTCAGCATTAGGAAATTCATTTTTTAAAGAGTCTAATAATTTGGAGACGTTTTCTGAGGAACATGAAACTTTATCTTTTGTGGTAAATGATTCTGGTAGATTTGAAATTAAATTAGTTAATTTTACTTTTTCACTAGCCAATAATTCCAACATCAAAGCTAAAGTCATACATCCATCTCTAACTTGATTATGTTTGCCATACATGAATCCTCCATTTTCTTCAAAACCTACCAAAGCATTTTCTGGAACCATCTTTCGTGAAACCTCTACACTTCCAACCTTTGTTCTTATTACATGCGAATTAAATTCAGATGCAATTGATTCTATATTGGAATCAGAATTGAGACATGTCACTACAGTTGAATTTGGATTATTTTTTAAAAGGAATTTTGTAAGTAGTAGTGCAGACTTATCACCGGTTAAAATTTTTCCAGAATCATCACAGAAAATACTTCTATCACCATCACCATCAAATGCAATTCCAAGATCTGCATTATGTTTCATTACCATTTCAGATAACGCAGATAGATTTTGAGGAGTGGGTTCAGAACCTCTTCCTGGAAAACTTCCATCAATTTTTTCATTTACAAGAAAAATTTCACAATCAAGCATCTCACATAATTGAGGAGCACATACAGCTTGAGCACCATTACCAAGATCTAAAACAACTTTGAATTTTTTTGATTTAATTAAATCTGAATTAATATTTGAGATAACACCATTAATGTACGTTAATTTTACATCACGATTATTGGTTACACCATATGCTTGAGTTGTTGATAGCCAGGATTTATTTTCATAAATTTCTTCAATAATATTTTCATCCTCACGAGAAACTTCAACTCCATCACTAGCTGCTGGTTTAATTCCATTATACTGAGGAGGGTTATGTGAAGCAGTAATCATTATTCCACCAGAATAATCTAGTTTTTTTACGCAATACTCTAGACAAGGAGTAGGAACTAAGCCTGCAACATCACAATCAAATCCAATTGAATTGAATGTAGATGAAATTAATTTACAGATAAGTGGACTAGAATATCTTCCATCATATCCAATTAGAATCGGACCTTTTGAAAAATAAGTACCGATTGCTAAAGTAAATTCATGAAGAAAATCCAGAGTGAGTTCATCATCAAATATGCCTCTAACTCCATTTGTTCCAAAAAATTTTCCCACCAATCTTGTTAATAATAGATAAATTTGTGTTTAATGGCAAATTCGTTGCGGGAGTCGCCCAGCCTGGTCAAAGGCGTAGGGCTTAGGACCCTATCTCTTAGGAGTTCGTGGGTTCAAATCCCACCTCCCGCACCAAAAAATTTTCTATAATGATTAATAATGAGAAAATTCTCAAGATTCAAAGTTATGAGAAAAATTGTTGTGGGAATCACAGTTGTTGGTAAAGACAAAGAGGGCATAGTTGCATCATTTACAAATTTTGTATTTTCAATGGGCGGCAATATTGAAAAAGTAAATCAAAATGTAATCAAAGGACTTTTTGGTATGTATCTTGAAGTTTCATTTTCTAAAAATATCAATATAAAAAATTTTGATTTAGAAATTCAGAAATTAGCAAAAAAAGAAAGTATGGATGTTAGTATTCATCATGAATCAGATTCAGAAAAAAATATTGCAGTTTTTGTGACAAAAGAACCATTATGTTTAGAGATGATTTTATCAAAACAAAAATTATTGAAAGGAAAAATTTCAGTGATTGTTGGTACAGAAAATACACTATCATCTATCGCAAAAAAGGCAAATATTCCATTTGTACATGTAGATGAAAAAAATCAAGATGCTGCTGAACAAAAAATTATTGAAATTTGTAAAAAATTCAATGTAGATTTAATTGCATTAGCAAGATATATGAGAATTCTGACTCCAAATTTCGTCTGGAGATTTCCAAATAGAATTATTAATATTCATCCTTCATTACTTCCAGCATTTCCTGGTGCCGTTGCATATGCTCAAGCATTTGAAAGAGGTACTAAGATTGTTGGAGTCACTGCACATTACGTTACAGAAAATTTAGATCAAGGACCAATAATTTTACAAGATTCATTCAAAGTAGATCCAGAAGATACACTAGAAGTAATAAAGAAAAAAGGACAAAATCTTGAAGCTGAAACACTATTCAAATCAATAAAAATGCATTTAGATAATAAATTAGAAGTAAGATGGAGAAAGGTTCACATTAAAAAATAAAACATGTCAGAAATTAAAAATCAATTTGATCCAATTCTAAGAAAGACAATAAAATCTAAAAAACAAATTGCAGTAATTCCCATAGGCTCAATTGAACAACATGGACCACATTTACCAATCTCTACAGATACAGATATTGTGACTGAGGTATCCAAGAAATTATCTAAAAAATTGGATTTCATGTTATTACCTACAATTTCTTATGGTGTGTCTTTTGAACATAGACCCTTCTTCAATCTGAGCATATCATCTTCAACCTTAAGAAAAATTTTGCTAGATCTTTGTCTATCCCTATCTGAAAATAAAGTAAAAACAATTTTTCTAATTAATGGCCATCATGGAAATTTAATAGCTCTCAAAGGAATTGAATCACTAATTAGAAAAAAATCTAAAAAGAAGATCAATGTTTTTGTTTTTTCGTATTGGCATTATATGCAGTTAAAATTTGATCATGCTGGTTTTGTAGAGACTTCATTAATGCTTGCGATCTCAAAAAATGTCAAGATGAAATTAGCAAAGAAAGGACTAGATGAAGAAAAAATGACCCCTAAAGAATTAAAGAAAATCAGTATACTTGCAAACAAATCATTTCCAAAAGCTACTAAAAATGGAATTTGGGGTGATCCGAGAAAAGCCTCAAAGAGAAAAGGACTTGAAATATTGACAGAAATCTTGGGAAATCTTGAAAAAAAGTGTCAAACTTGCCTTACTGAGCATGGGTTATAGTTTCACCAATGAAATTTTAATATAATAGACCAATATCAAAGCCAATAAGTGAAATAAATGTCCGTTGATATGGCAGTAAAAGTACTGGATGAGAGCATTAATCAAGTTGTCTTGATTAAACTCAAAGGAAACAAAACCATCAGGGGTAACTTGTTAGGTTTTGATCAACACATGAACCTGCTACTCGATTCTTCAGAAGAGATTCCTACTGAAGGGGATTCAAAAACACTAGGCACAATCGTTGTCAGAGGAGATAATGTAATTATGATATCTCCTCCACCGGCACAGAATTAGGTGATATGAGATGACGAAAGGTACTACTTCTATGGGCGGTTTTACCAAGAAAAAGGTACACATCAGGTGTAGAAGATGTGGTAAAAACTCACTCCATAAAAGACACCACGAATGTGCAAGTTGTGGTTTCCCAGAGCCAAAACGAAGAAAATACTCTTGGATTAAATGGTACGCATAGATGCAAGAGATTGTCCTAATTCTTAGCTCGATTGCAGGTGTTGCAACAGCGTCAGCTTTGAAGAAAATTCCAAAAGAAAAAAATCAACTACTAAGTTTAGGAGCTAGTTCTCACATCAAAAGTCAAATCAATTCTTTAAAGATTGAAAAAGATATTCTAACAAAAACAATTTCAAGATTATATGAAAATGATTCAGAATTTACTAAAATTCAAAAAGATAAACTTCTTTTAAAATATCAACATCAATTAGGTATCGTTTTAGCAAAATTAGAAAAGTTAGATCAAGCCAGTAAACATCCAGATCTTGGTCCAGTTGGAGATGGACTAATTACATTAATGGATCAAAAATTATCTAAATTAGATGATAGATTATACGAATTATCATCAAAGATTTCAACAAAGAGTTCTGAAACTAAAAAAGTTGAAAACAAACCAAGCACCATTGAGATTAAAAAAGAGGTTAAACAAATTTCTGATTCATTCAAAAGTACATTTAATTTTGATAAACCAATTGAATCAAAACCAGTTACAATTCCTGCAACAAAACCAAGACAATCATTTGAATTAACAACATTGACAAATTTCTCATCAAAAGAACCAAAATTCCCATCATTTGAAACAAATGAAATTTCATCAATCAAAATAATGCCTAAACCAAAAATTGTTCCAACAGAAATTAAACAAAAAGAAGACATTATTGAGGATGTAATCCAAAACAAGCCTGAAAATAATGATAAATTAGAGATTGTTCAGCAGATTGAAACAAAGATTGAAAATAATGATGAAAAGAGAATCACTCCAACAATTGAAACCAAACCAGACATTACAAAAGAAGTAGCAAAAATTTCTGAACGCAAGGCATTACCAGAACCAAAACAAGTTACAATACCTATTGAAGAGGAATTAGATGATGTAGATGAACTTGAAAAAATTAAAGGTGATATTATGAAAGTACTCTCAAAGCTTGATCAAGCTGAGGTAGAATAATTGTCGTTTGATGGTGCCATAGAAGCATTATCTAATCATGCACTAAATCTTGTTAAAGACAAACAAATTATTGGTTTAGGTAGTGGAAGAGCAGCAACAGCACTAGTAAAATCTCTGGGAAAATTAGTTAGAGAGAACAACTATACAATCAGAGGAGTACCAACATCTTTACAGATTAAAATGATTGCAGAAAAAGAAGGAATTTCTTTGGTGGAGGCAGATCAAATTGAAAAGTTAGATATTGTTTTTGATGGAGCAGATCAAATTGATTCAAATAAATTTGTAATAAAAGGTGGTGGTGGAGCATTACTTAGAGAAAATATTTTGTTTAGCATGGCAAAAAAAATTGTTGTAATGGCAGATTCAACAAAATTTGTAAAAAATTTCAACAGGACTGTACCAATAGAGGTTCATCCTCTTGCAAGAAATTCAGTTTCTACCCTTATTAAAAAAATTGGCGGTAAACCAGTTCTTAGAACTCTAGATAGAGGTTATCCATTTTTTTCTGAAAATGGCAATATTATTTTAGATGCTGATTTTGGGATAATAAAAAACCCAAAACAATTATCAGGAAAGATCAAATCTATTCCAGGAGTATTAGAATCTGGAATATTTCTTAAAAAACCCAACATCATTTACAAAGCAAAAGAAAAAAACAAATTTGAAATTTTATAATTTTTCGATTTTTCTCTTTACTAATTTTCCGTGACCTAATTTACCTATTACTTTGAAATTTTCAGTGACAACATGCCCCCTTACAATTGTTTTTACCGGCCAACCTTTTAGATTTCGACCCTCATAAACAATATAGTCTGAAAAACCTCCAAACAATTCATTTGATACTTTTTTTTCAAGTTTCAAATCAATCATAGTTATATCAGCATCAGAACCAAGAGATAAACAACCTTTTGTTGGATACATTCCAAAAATTTTTGCAGCATTTTCACTAGTAAATTTAGTGAATTGTTCTAGAGAGATTTTATTTTGATTGACTCCATCGTTTAATAAAATCGGCAATACAGTTCCAATTCCCGGAAATCCTGCTAAAGCTCCCCAAACATCTTTCCCACCAAGTTTTAGTTGAAGTTGATTTGCAACATGATCAGTTCCAATTGTATCAATCAAATTATTGGACAAAGATTTCCAAACTGAATCTCGATCTTTATTTGTTCTAATTGGAGGCATTACTTTTGCAAGATAACCAGCTTGTTCTTCATGAGATAAAGTCAGATAGTGAGGACAAGTTTCAACAAAAATTTTTGTTCCTAATTTTCTTTCTTCTTGAATTTGTTGCAAAGCTAACTCTGAACCTATGTGAACAAAATAGATAACACAGTTGTGGTCTCGACCAAACTTTGAAACTGTTTTTATGGCTTTGACTTCAAATTCAGGTGAACGACTTTTTGACCATGCTCCAAGACCATCTTGATTTTTTTCTTTAGCAGTTTTAATACCACAGCCACAGGATTCATAATCTTCAGCATGAACAAGAACAGGACATCCTAATTTTGCTGCAGTTTTGACAGTATCTTCAACAATTTGGTTTGTGACATTAACATTGGCTTCAATAAGTGAATTAGAATCTGGTGGCATGTCCATGTAAACATGACCAATTTCTCCACCTAGATTCATGTAAATTTTAAAAGAATTAATTCCATTTTCCAAACAATATGGCATTTCATTTATTTGAGTTTTGTTAAAAATTGACGAGTGAATTGCATAGTCAACATAATGATTTTTTGATGATGCTTCTAATTGAGGTTTAAGAGAATTTGAAAATGAATCATTTAATCGAAGCATTCTCATCATAGTTGTAATTCCTCCTATTGCTGCAGCATGAGATTCAGTTTTTGCAGCTTGGTTAATTGGAGAATAAACACCATAATGAACATGTGTGTCAATTGCACCCGGAATAGAAATTAGACCTGTTCCATCAATTTTTTGATTACATGGTGGGATTTCACTTGAAAATCCAATGATTTTTTCATTATCAATTAGGATATTTTTTTCTACGATGCAATCGGGTAAAACTACATGAGAGTTTGCAATTACTAGATCTACAGTCATTGCGAAAAAGTAGAATTAGCAGTCTATTATGCGTTGAGTTGAAATAATCTTTTAAAATATATTATTTCAATATAACAAAGGATTAATCAAAATGACTGAAGATGTATGTGATTTCTGCAAAGGTCAGGGAGCAATTGGCACAAATATGTGCGTATATTGTAATGGTACCGGAGAGTGGAATCAAGCCGCTCAAGCATACGTCAAAAATCATATTTGCCAGTGTATTGTTATGGATAGAAAATTCTGCCCAGTGTGCAATAAACCCTGTCATCATGATACATCACTTAATCCAAAACAGAAAATTGATCCAGGGTATGGCGGAATGACATCTAGAGAAATTTCAGTAATGCCTTAGACCCAAAAAAATTTAGCTTTGAGTGATTCTTTTTGACCGAGTTTTTTTACAATCAGTATGACGTATTAATTACATTGAGTCAGAGACATCTCACGGTGTTAGCTGGGGGCCCAAAAGCTCACATAAACTAGTTAATGCATTACATAGTCTCCTGGCGGGAGACTGTTTTTTCCCAGGTAGGACAAAAATCGATCTAAAGTAATTAATATTCCAAAATGGGATTATTTTCATGTCATTTGGTGAAGTAGATACTCTCAATATGTTATTTGATAAATTACAATCTCTGTTTGATGAATCTCAAGGATACTATGAACAATTTTTAGATACTAACAATATGTACAAACAAGGAAAGATTGGCGATAAAGAATTTTTCCAGACATTGGGAGATTATACAGTAGCATATTCTGCTTTAGAATTTCTTGCAATCAAAGTAATTTTTGAAATAAAAAAATCACTAAATTCAGGTGGTAAGGGAACACAATCACCAGGATTAATGCCTGGAATGGGAATGGCAGGTGGAATGGGAATGCCAGGTGGTGTACCTCCAAGAGCAGGAACTGCAGAGAATCCAATTGGACGTGGTCCACCAGGAATTGTTTCAGCAAAAGAAGCTTTCAGTAATGTTGGAACTTTACCATCACCAGATCCTGCATTGATGCCAAGACAATCTGCACCAAGTTCAGGAAATGGATGTAGATCATGTGGGGCAGAACTAAGATCTAATGCAAAATTTTGTACAAAGTGTGGTACAAAAATCTAAATTCAAAAATTTTATTGTGTAGTTCCACATTCAGGACAGAACTTTGCTGTTAATGAAAGACTGTTTCCACATTCTGAGCAAAATTTACCATCGTTTTTTGGTTCTTGATATGCATTTCCAACCATCTTTGAATTCTTTACAGCACCAGATGGAACATAGGTATCATCATCAATTAAAACTGGTTCGAAATCTTGATTGGTCATAAAGGTCATCATTCTTGGAACTGCTTTTCCATCATTTTGTGGATCTGGAACTGAATCACCCAACCAAAATGCAAAACGCATTAGAGTGAGTTCAGGAGTTGAAAATGCCAATGTGTGTTTTGACATGTATTCTTGAGCGGCTTTTTTTCCATCAAAGACTTCCATGATCTACTAAATTTTCAAAGTACTATAATAGTTTCTGGAATGGACCGAGGGGGAATCGAACCCCCGACATCCTCGTTGCGAACGAGGCATTATACCACTAAACCACCGGCCCCTAAGAATTCAAATAAGATCTTGGTTTTATTCATATTCCTAAAATTAAGAAATTTTGATTTTAAAAATAGAAAAAGATTAGAAATTAGCAATTATGCTAGAGCTCTATCAATCATTCCTTTGAATGATTCTTTTGATGCTGCACCAACTTGTTGACTAATGATTTCACCCTTTCTAAGTAGGATCAAAGTTGGAATACTGAAAACGTTGTATTTTGATGCTAACTCATTAGCCTCATCAACATTCACTTTCACAAATTTTACTTTGTCGCCGTAATCTGCTGCTAGTTCTTCAACAACAGGACCGACCATTCTACATGGACCACACCACTCTGCCCAAAAGTCAACAAATACTGGAGTTTCCGAATTCATTACTTCGATTTCCCAGGTTTTTGCATCAGAAACATGAGTAATTCCCATAATTTTTTGAGGGGGCATTCGTACCTAAAAACGTTGACTAGATTTTTTTAAAAAATCAAATTTTTGATATATACTTAAATGACGTTTTTCTAAAATTAAATTATGAGTGCTGAACTTAGATTAAAAAAATTAAGGGGTTCAGGAGGTTATGTAATGGCTCAAGTTTCTGATGAGCAGCAAATGAAAGGTAATTTGGGCGGTCCTGATTTATTTTTAGCACCAATTGGAAGATTAGATTCAACAAAAATTACAAAACACTTTTGCAATACTTGTGAAAAAGAATTTGAAGGTTCTCCAAAAATAGAATTTGAAAATCCTAATGAAGAAGTTGCAGAGAATTTAATTTTAGCTGAAAGAGGTCAATACATTTGCAATTCATGCGGTTCTGTTATTGCTGAATATAGACAATTTAAGAAACCAGATGAAGCTGTAGAAGTAGGTAATGCAAAACCGTTAGAGCCTCAAACTCAATCAACTCCAAATATTTCACAACCTGAAACAATAATTCCAACAACTGTTCCTCAAACTGAACAAACAACTAAGCCATCATCTTCAACTTCAATTAGTTCAATTGAAGGAAGATTTGTTTTTGATGAGAATGCAAACAAAGTTGGAACTGCCAAACAAGTCGGCATAGATGAAACACAATCCATGGTTTTAGTAATTACTCAAAATGACGGAACTGAAGGAACAATCCCATGGAAGAATATCAGGAAGGTTGGCGAAGTGATTTTACTTGGAAATCCAGAATCTATTCCTGCAGCTACTCCTGGAAAATGTTCTAGTTGTGGATTTGTCAATAAAGAAGGTTCAAAATTCTGTGAAGAATGTGGAACTAAATTATAGTCAAATTGAATTACAGGGCATTTGTGAGATAAAATAGTTGGCAAAAAAATCATTTTCAAAAAGTATTGTTAAAGATATCGTTATTGTTGGAATTGGAGTTTTGTTGGTATGGGTCGGTTTACAAGTTGTATTTGGAACACAAAATCCATTCTATGTTGTCGCAAGTGGCAGTATGATTCCAGTTCTTGAAGTGTATGACGTTCTAATTGTACAAGGAAATATCCCGTTTGAAGATATTCAATTAGGAGACATTATAGTATTTGATAGACCATCTGATCACAACCGAGTCATAGTACATAGAGTAATTACAATTCTTTCAGATGAGCCAAAAACTATCAAAACTAAAGGAGATGCAAATCCAGCGTCAATTCCTGGAACAGATTTTCCTATTACAGAGGATGAATATATTGGAAAAGTGGTTTATGTCTTACCTCAAGTTGGATATGTAACTCAAATTCTCAAACCACCAGTAAATTACATCATTATCGCAATAGTAATTGGAATAATGATCTTTAAACAAATGAGCAAACAGAAAAAAGAATCATCTAACAAAGTAAATGAATTAGAAGCAAATGAAAGTTCAACTCATGATGACTCAGAAATTGCCGACATTATTCAAGATTCAGAATATACAGATTTAGAAAATAATGTAGAAAAAAGTCAAATAGATAAAGAATCTGTAGAAGAAAATCTTAATTCTGAATCAGATAAAGATGATAAAAGAGAGATTTCTTAGATTACTGAATCTCTAGTTTTGAAAACTCGTTTAAAGTATTCAGATGATTCTTTTGGTTCTTCAATATCATTGGTGATTCCAGCCAATTTCTTTGCCAAATTCTTTTTCAATCCAACCTGCATTTGTCTTTGAATCTGGATTCTTTGTGCTTGCGGAGAACCTGCACCGTGCATTGATTCTGTCAAATATCCTACTGCATTTCTACCCAGAGTCATATTTTCAATTAATCTCAAAATTCTCATTCTATTTTCAACATCAACACCCTTTCTTCCTGCTAGATATTTTTTGAGTAGTGGTCCAGCTTCTGGATGTCTGAAATCTTTTTCAGATGGCAAAGTTGCCATCAATCCTCCAGCAACATCTTGAGCTAGTCGACCAATTTCATATGGAAATCGGGTTACATTGTGTTTGCACACTTGAGCTAGCATATCATCATTAAGATATACACCAGATTTCATTTTGTGACCTTGGTGAGATGATGCAATTCCTGCTGCAAAAATGGTTTCATTCAAGTGTGTCATTTCAATAATTTTGTCTTTAATGTGTGAAACAGTTGGAACACCATTGTAATCTGCAATGGTTGCAGCAGCTCCAATCAAAACGTCACCTAATCCAGTTTTACAAACATAACTTCTTCTATGATAACAAGTGAATCTTTCAACAAGCATTGATGCAAATTCAAATTCACCATGCATGAAAACTCTTTCCCATGGAATAAAGACTCTATCAAGAACAATTAGAGCCTCCTGACCGCCAAATTTTGCATTACCAATATCGATGTCACCTTCTTCCATACTACGAGTATCACAAGATTGTCTTCCGTAGATGTAAGTAACACCTTTTTCATCAGCAGGAATTGCGCCTACAATTGCCCAATCTTTATCATTATCAGTTAATCTGATTGTAGGCATTAAGATAATCCAGTGAGAATTGATGCATCCGGTTTGGTGTGCTTTGGCTCCTGAGACATAGACGCCTCTTTCATCTTGATCAACTACTCTAGTAAACAAATCAGGATCCTCTTGTTCAGATGGACCTTTACTTCTATCACCTTTGGGATCAGTCATTGCACCCCCAATGACTAAATTCTCTCTTTGAACCATTTTTACAAATTCTAAAAAGCGTTTGTGATATTCTGTTCCGTGTTTTTCGTCAATTTCATAAGTTGTAGAATGCAATGAATTCATGGCATCCATACCAACACATCTTTGGAAACAAGTTCCAGTATTTTGTCCCAATTTTCTTTGCATTTTATTTTGTAAAACTAAATCCTCTGCACTCTCTGCAATATGGAGAAAACGATTTACTTGAAGACCAGTAATTGATGATTGTGCAGATGCCAATTGTTCTTCACGTAAAGCTAAATCATATGTTTCTGCTACTGCATTAATTGATGGTCTGATAATTGGATGATCTACGGGTTCTTTTACTAATTCACCAAAAAGATATACTTTGAGATCACGACCTCTGAGACTTTCAATATAATCATCTCCAGATCTAATTGTCTTTAGGACATTAGCCATCTAATTTTTAGGAGATTAGGTTGTATAAATATTCTAAAAATATGATTTGTAAAATTTAGGAATAAATGTCGATTAAAGACCAATTCTCACATCTAAAATTTTGCAACCCTTTCCTTTCTCCATAACCAATACTGGATTCATATCCAATTCTTTGATCTCTTTGAAATCAGTAACAAGTTGTGAAAGACGTTGAATACATTCAGATAATTTTGCAATATCTGATGGTTTTTCTCCTCGAACTCCCTGTAACAATTTTTGTGTTTTAATTGAGGCAATCATGTCATCAGCCTCATTATTTGTAACAGGTGCTAGTTTGAATGTGACATCTTTTAAAACTTCAACATAGATACCGCCCATTCCCAACATAATTACTGGTCCGAATCCTGGCTCAAGTTTTGAACCAATGATTAGTTCTTTTCCACCCTTAACCATTTCTACAATTAAAACTCCTTTGATATCTGCTTTTGAATTGTATTTTTTGGCATTCTTGGTGATTGTCTTGAATGCTTCCTTGACTTCATTATCGTTTGTGAGATTAACTTTGACACCACCAGCATCAGATTTGTGGATAATTTGTGGAGATACAATTTTCATAACGACTGGATATCCAATTTTTTTGGCAACCTTGACTGCATCATTTTCATTTCTTGCAATCTCACTTTTTGGTAATGGAAGTCCATATGCCTTTAGAACTTCTTGACCTTCTTCTTCAAGAAGATTTGGTCTCTTTTCTTTTTTTACTTTGTCAAAAATTTGTTTTGCTTTAGCTTTATTCACTTTGAATTGAGTTACTTTTCCTGGAGGAGATTTAACCCAGTTTGAGAATCTAATCATTGCAGCAAGAGTTCTGATTGCACCTTCAGCATATGTGTAATAGGGTACATTTCCATTAGCCAAAATTTCTCTATTTGTAATTCCCTCATCCAATCCCATCAAACTTGCAAGCATTGTTTTTTTGTATTTTTTTGACATTGATACAATTACTTCAGCTAGTTTATCATAGTCTAATGTTCCAGATGGTGTACACATTGAAATTACTGAACCCACATTCTTGTGCTGTAAAACTCGATCAAGTACATTGTTGAATCTGTTAAAATCTGCATCACCTACAATGTCTACTGGGTTTCTAGAGCTTCCCCATGGTGGAATTACTTTATCAATTTCTTTTCTAGCAGATGTGATATCTGCCATTTTGATTTTCATTTTAGAGCATGCATCTGTAGAAATAATTGCAGGACCGCCAGCATTTGAAACAATTGCCAAATCACCTTTGCTTGGCAATGGTTGTTTTGAAAAGGCTGTAGCATAATCAAATAATTCTTCCATAGAATCAACTCTAATTGCACCAGATTGTCTCAATAAAGCATCATAGATTTCATCAGAACCCATTAGTGCACCGGTATGAGACATTGCAGCTTTTGCACCCTCTGGACTTCTTCCAGATTTTAAAACTAGAACTGGTTTTTTCAATTTTTTTGTGATATTTTTACAAACTTTAAGGAATTCTTGTCCATCACCCATATCCTCTAGATACATCACAATTACCTCAGTTTGTTTATGTTCTGCAAGAATTTTGAGAACGTCCACTTCACTCATTGCAGCTTTATTTCCCAAGCTTACAACTGCAGAAAAACCAATTCCCTGAGCACTGGCATCTTCAACTAGTGCTGCACAAATAGCACCACTTTGTGAGACAAGAGCAATTTTTCCAGATTTGGGTGTAACTTTGAGAAAAGTAGAATTCATCATTGTTTTTGGATCTAAATTCATCACACCAAGACAATTTGGACCTATGATTTTGATATTGAATTTTTTTGCAATGTCTTTGAGTTCTTGTTCACGTTTTGCTCCTTCTTCATCAACTTCTTTAAAACCTGCAGTGATGATGATTACACCTTTGATCTTTTTCTTTCCACATTCTTCTAGAACCGGAGCAACTAGAGTGTTTTTAATTACAATAACTGCGAGATCAATTGGTTTTGGAACATCTAAAACACTCTTGTATGCTTTTTTGTAAAATACTGTATCTCTTGTAGGACTAATAGGATAAACAGTTCCTTTAAACCCATTCATAATGTTTGATGTGATAGTAGCTCCAACACTTCCTCTTTTATCGGATGCACCAATTACTGCAATTGATTTTGGTGATAAGATAACAGATTCAACCATAGATATGTTGCTTCTAAGGATTTTGTATAATAAAGTTATTCTTGAAATTTGGTGATCGACTTTAACTACCAAGCATTTTGCCTGCTAGATTCTCTTTTCTAGGTATCCACTCAATAGATAAATTAGTAAATTTACCTATTAGCGACCAAGCTTCTCTAGCTAATTCCCGTAATTGTTCATTATTAATTGCAAATTCATGATTTAGTTGATTTACAGTATTTTTGGAATCACTAAAAATACAAATTGTTTCATCAGAGTTTTCAAATTTCTTTAAGACTGAAATGATTGCCAAATACTCTGCTTGGTTATTTGTAAGATCACTCTTTTTTTCATAAAAAGAGTCACCAGTTTCTTTGACAAAGTAACCATATCCACTATTTTTTCCACCAGAACCATCTACAAAAATACTAAGAGTCATGTCGATAAAGCCTTGTAAGTTTTACACTTAGATTAACTACAATCATGTAAATAATTGTAGATATTCCCTGTGAAACAAATGAAGCCAGATATGGATCATAATTAATTTGGAGTAAATAGTATTGTATTATCCATCTGCAAATTGTGTAAATAATTTCACCAATTCCAAGTGAGGTAATGAGTTTTTTCAAATCATTTCTTAATTTTTTATTGTCAAGTTCTCCTGAGGGTAGCAAGTATTTTTTTCTATTATCAAAATAAAATAATGCAGAAAATACTGAAAAATAAATTACATAATCAACAATAGTAGTAAAAGTCGTATTAAGATAATCGCTTTGTTCAGATAAGATTTGAGCAACTATTGCAGAAATAATTATTGAAGCAGCAAAAGCAATTAAGATATTTTTATTCAGTTTTACGTATTCCTGAATCATGAAAAATCTTTCTTAAACATAGAAATAAACTAGTAGAAAATTGTTTAAAGATAATTTCCTACAATTTCATTAATAAAAAATAGTAAAAAGTATAAAAAACATCATAGATGTCTTCAAATGATTAGAATTGTTAAATTATGATGCTCCACTTTACAGACCTCCATCTGAAGCACGATCATTAATCTTCCAAGTTACATTAGGTTGTTCATTCAATGAATGCTCATTTTGTGATATGTATAGATCAAAGGAATATTCTGAAAGAAGTTGGGACGAGGTAAGAGCTGAAATTGATTTAATGTCAAAATACATGCCAGATACAAGAAGAGTTTTTTTAGCTGATGGAGATGCATTGAATCTTGATTCAGAATACATGATAAAGATTGTAAAATACATTAGAGAAAAATTCCAACATATTGAAAGAATTTCCTGTTATGCAATGCCAATGAACATTCTCAAAAAAACACCTGAA
>Ga0208547_1000672_pt1 | contig 19445 bp, 15 predicted proteins | sample DEB08_DNA_5_FD_185501 | JGI IMG/M metagenome (GOLD analysis project Ga0208547, IMG submission 185501) | Aqueous microbial communities from the Delaware River and Bay under freshwater to marine salinity gradient to study organic matter... | ecosystem: Environmental > Aquatic > Marine > Coastal ...
CAAGACTCAGAAGTAGAATCTGTGAAGCACATTTGGCGAATGCCGAAGATGGCAGGATCAAACCACTTATCCTTCTGATCGAACTGGTCAAAGGTCTTGACCCAAGGCCAGTAGATCGCTGCGTAGCTATTGTTGATAGCAGAAGTTCTAGAAACCGATTGACCGTTACTCCAATCGATTGCATCTTGAACACTTGCTAGACCATAAGGAGGTGCAACAACTGCAAGGAAGTTCTGAGAACTTTCGGCCAAGCTGATTAGAGCGTTCTGAACATCCTGATCGTTAATATCAGGAACACAGGCTAGGCCAATGTTAAGAATGTCGTAATCTAGAGCGTACACACCAGTTTTTTCAGCAGGGTCTCCCTTAGCAGCAGCTTTGATCTGAGAAGAAGTTCCTGATGCACCAGATTCTCCACCTGCCATGTTGTAGGTTCCTTCAACAAACTTGACGAATCTTGGGTTATAGGTAGAGTCGTTAATCTCACCGACAAGCCCTAGGTCCTTAAGCTTATTTCCAAAATCAGTAAGTCCATCAACATCAACATCGCTTACTCCAGAAACAATGTTTGCTTTGATGTACTCAGAAACCACATTGTCAACCTCTCCAGTATTAATTACCTTCTCAATGAAGTTTCCAGAACCTTCAAGAGATACGGAGTAGCTCTCTGCCGCAGCACCGTCGCTGTTAACTTGGAGGATATTATCCTTACCACCAAGACTTTGAATTTCGATAGTGTTTCCTATAACATCACCTTTATCATTCAAGGCGTAGTTATACTCACTACCTGAGTGTAACGACTGAACTAGGTAACTAACCTTACTAGTATTAACAGTGGTTCCTATAACTTTCAAGCTGGTTGAGGCTCCCTTGCCTCCAAGTATTGTTCCATCATCGTCTAGGGCTTGTAAACATTCAGCAGGTTGATCTAAATCTGTTCCAGAGAATGCTGCTGCTGAAAGAGCAGCACCTGCACCAGCGAAAGCACCAACAAGGAAGGAGGAGCCTTCTATGTTTTGAATACTAACTTTACTAGTTTGAGCACCGCCGCCTACTTTGCTAACTAAAGCCACGCTAGAAGTGGTAGCAGTCCCAGAGGGGATGGTAAATTCTTTTGGAGTTGTAAACTGCTCAACTCCTGCGTTAGAACTTACATGTACAACTAGTTTAATACCGCTGGTAACTCCCCAATCTGCTCCTGATGGGTTTATACATATGGCAGGGCAAGAACCAATAGGAATCTTAGCACTAGCATCTACGGTGCCACTGTCAACGGTGCTTCGTACAAAGTAAACTTGGTTGGTTGCTTCAAGAATCTCTAAAGCTCCTTCAAGACCTTGACCTTCGATGCTTTCTGAAGGCTTACCGAAAGTCTTAATAAGTTGCTCTTGGCTTGTGATTAGAGTTGCTTTGTTTTCGGGACCTTTGTTGGCAAATCCAACGATACCGACAACTGAAGGGTTAATACTAGTGGGGTATTGAGAAAGGTCTTTCTCAATGACATAAACTCCGGGGCTTACAAAATTAGTCATGGCTTATACCTCAGGCGTTAGTAATTTTCAATAGCTTTCTTTTAGCCATTGTTAATACTTGTTCTGTGATGTAGGATTCTGGGACTACAATGCTTTTCTTAGGAAGCATTCTAAAAGACTCCGTACCTTTAGGAGTGGTAAAGAACACCTGGAAGCTTTGTAGACTTTGATTTTTGATCACTTTCATGCTTGATCCTCTAATATAGATAGGGATTGTAAACCTATTTTTGGATAAAATTATCAGCTAAAGAAGGCTTCCAGGTTGATCTCCTCTATCTTACCTGTGCTGGTCACCTGGAAATTGGGGCTAGGGATATAAAATTCAGTAGATATGAGGAAAGTTTTCCTGATAATTCTATCCTCCCTATCACCGACCTCCACGACTGAGTTGTCAGTTTCCTGGGATAAATATGACTTGATTGAATCAGAGAAAGGTGTCTTGATTCTAACCTCTGGATTGAATTTGGAACGAATCAGACTAGCGATCTGATCCATGTCTGAGATATACTTGGTCCATACATTTAGAGCATATGTTGCCTTGACAGGGACATCCGCTAAGGATATGACTCGAATAGCTCTCTGCTTGCTATCGTCCCAGTAGGACTTGGACATAATCATTGAGTCGTATCGACGCTTGGAATCATCATTGTCAACACTGAATTGGTATATTGATGCGTATGGTAGAACGAGGTTGTTCTCCTGAAACATCTTAGCTACAGTTCTCTCTTGCCTACCGTGGTGTAACTTTACATCAATGGCCTTAGATTGAGAGTCCACATAGTAAAGTTTTATATTGGAGAGAAGTCCTCTGAGAACTTCCTTGTAGGCATCATTTCTAATATGAGAAGTCTCCTCTATCTTATCTATGAGCATGTGGTATAGCTCTCTAGAAGTCCTGCCTTTAGGATTATCAGAGAAATTACCTTGTCTTTCATTTAGATAAGCCTCAATACTTCCGTTGTAAGTTGTTTCACTCAAGATCTATATAACCTCCTACATCATCGACCACATCAGTTATTTCCTGATTCATAGTATCCTCATCCTCGCGGAGAAGTTTGGCCGTGCATATTATGTGGTAAATGCCATACATCTCAAAGCTGTCTTCCTGCACCTCAGTAATCTCGTACTTCTGGTTTTGGAATTCTGGCTTGATATGATCTCCTATCTGTGGTGTTCTATGTAGAGAAGATTCAATGTAGGACTTGTTGAACACAAACATCTGGTCATTGGTAAGCTCAATACCGAAGTTACTGAGCACTTCCTGCACAACGCTAGGTTCATAGTGTCCGTAAACTCTTATAGGTTCGGAGGCAACTGTCTTGTTAGCAGCCTCAAGATAAACCTCGTCGTACTCTGTGTTTGAATAAGACTTAAAGTAATGCATAGGGGATCCTGATATCCTGATAAGCTCGTCATCTATAAGATTGAAAAGATTTACATCAGGATTGTTAGGATCATAGAACGATAAAGGAGTGCCTCCCTCTAGTTTAGGAAGGCTATCCATCTGTCTCTTTACTTTAAATCTCTTTGCCATCAGCCTGTAGTAAACATTGGAGGTTCGCTAACCTCATTCATTAGCTCTTGCTTTAGAGCTTGCTTCTCCTGCATAGCTTGTTGTTGTAATGCAGGACCGTTTAATTGGGTTCCTCCTCCTGGACCAGGAACAACAGTGAACTTACCTCTAACCTGACCTAGTAACTCTTTGGCACAGGCTGTAGTATACTTCTGAACCCAATTGATCATCTTAGGTGTCATAGTCTTAGGGTTAAGACCTCTGAATTCTAGGATAGCTACATCACCTACCGCTGGAGTAGGGTACAACTGTAAGAACTGCCCGTCTAGAACATCCCATCCACCATCTTGGCTAAGGATTCTGCGAGTTGTCTCCAAAGTTGATTGCAAGAGGTAGTAATCTCCTATGGTAAAGTTATCAAAAAGGAAGTTGTCCTGAAAATATTTAATAAAGAAATCGAACTCCAAGGTTCCTGACTGAGATTGGATGCTCAGTAGTGTTTTCTTGAAGGTGACATAAGTTAAGTTCCTTAGAATGTAAGGAGGAATTTGATATAAGTTACAGCCTGCGGATGTACTGAAAGCAGCCATTTGTTTAGTGTTCTGAGGAGCGTAATAATCAAGCTCAGTAACAGCTTCATCAATACAGTTTTTTATTTGATGATCCGTAAGCTCCACACGAACCACGGGATGACCTAAAGCACCTAAAGCATAATCTTTTAGTACATTCTCAAAATCAGAGAACTCAACTGCCTTAGAGTGTAAATTCCTATTTAAGTTTTCTAGATCAATATCCTCCTCAAAAGGAGGAGTATGGTCATTTAACTTGGTGCTTGCTACCGAAGTGAAACTATTACCGTAGGATGTTACTAGAGGTTGAACTATCTTTGCCATCTATCTTCTTTCTCCTCCCTCTCTCAGGTTTCTTTGCAGGCTTGACCACTTCCTTTAAATATTTATGATCAATCACGCTAGAAGTGTGTATTACTTGATTGGGTCTAACTTCTTTGATTTCATTATCAATCACTAGAAGTATAGGAAACCTACAAGTGCTTCTATACTCGTACTTCATACTTATATATAGTCTATCAATAAAAAAAACCACCCACTCCCCAAAATTAAAGGAGTGGGTGGTTTCAACTATCCTTCAATTATCAGGCTTTTGTGTTAGCCGTAGCGTAGCTAGGCTTGATGAAGGGGTTGAAGAGTCCTGCGTCACCAACGATGCGGATCACGCGGTAGAAGCGAGATGCAGGGTTGATAGCGACCTTACCGTAACGGGTAAGGATACCCTTCCTGGGCTGGAAGGTGTCAGGATCAGTGATGGTGGGTAGAGCCTGGAATGGAATGTAAGGGCAGTAAACGAAACCGCCATCCATAGGACCAGCACCCTTGTAACCCATAAGAATTTCACCCTCTGGGTAGAGAGGATCAACATAGAGATCGTAACGACCCATGAACTTACCACGGTACTGAATAGAACCTGGGGAGAAGTTAGTAGGAGCGTCTGCACGATCAATACCACCAGAGAGACGAGCGGCAGTCTCAAGGATGGTTGCTACGATTGGTGAGCAAAGCATCCAGTTACCAGCGCCGCGCTGAGTGGTCTTGTAAATGTCCTGTGAGGCGAAGTTGATTATAGCAAGAAGGTTGCTGTAGACATCGCCAACATGACGAGGAGCGAAGTTAAGAGCACTTGACTCGAAGTCGATTAGGAAGACATTGGGTTGAGGAATGTATGTCCCAGGAATACCGTTGAGAGCGTTTCCTTGGTAATCAAAGAGGAAATCCCCAAAGGTGGAATCCCCGTTAGGACCATCAAAGTTACCCATCTCAGCTTGGTTGCTGGCTTGATCAAGCATACCCTTTTGGAAAAGAGCGCCTGCACTACCTTGAAGATCGTAAGCAAGACCACGAAGGTTCTCGATAAGCTCACGATCAACCTCTAGACGAATTTCCTTACCAAGAAGATCAGTAAGCTCACGCTCAAGATCTAGGTTGTGGTAAGCCTTAAGGTCTTGTGAAGCCTCAAGGGTCCAGAGAGAACGCATCTTCTTGGTGCGTGCAATAACAGGCTGCTGCTCGATAGACATGGTAACCTCAGGGATACCAGTGCCTGCAAGGTTCTCGCCAGCAGAAACTGACCAACCCTGAGCGTAGTCAGCGTCGGGCCAGACAGAAATAGCAGAGGCCATGTTGCTACCACCTGTAAAGGGCTCGGTAAGTGCAGAAGCACCCTGTGCGCTTGCCTCAGGCCAAGTACCAGCATTAAGATCAATAGCAGCATCACCACTGAGAACAGGAGAACCAGTGGTAAGACCGCGGTAGGTAAGCTGGTACTTGCTGTAGAGGTTCTCACGGGTAGCACCGTAGACTCTAGCTGCACCAAGGTAGAAGACCTGTGAGACGGGACCGCTCATAGGCTGAACGCTAACAAGGCTGTTAGCGATTAGTTCGGGGAATACCCGACGAACGAGAGGGAAGGCGAACTTCTGGAAAGTGCCGAGGCTACCAACGGTAGTCGTACCTGCGCCAACGCCATCCTCATCGATGCGCTCTTGCTGACTAGACTTTAGCTGGTTCTCCAGAAGCTGTGCGGTTACTCTCTTGGTATAATCGTTTTCGATGTCATTAACTGCTGGACCCCACTTGGAGACTAGCTCGTCAGATGCACCCATTTCCATAATATCCATGTTTACAACTCCTTAAAGTTTATGCTCATTTCATTAATTTGAGCATTTCTTCGGTTAAGAACTGATTTCCAATGCTTTCCAGTTGTTCATCCTCAACCTCTTCGTCTACATTTTCAGTAAGGACTACGGCTTGCTCTGTAGACTCAAACAGCATAGTCTCCTTTTCTTCCGCTAGATTTTGAACGCTCTCATTAAGTGATTCGATTTCTCTCTCACGCTTTGAGACCTTGGACTCTAGCAGTTGAATTGTTTTAGCAAGACGCTCTTGCTCTCTTAGTGACTCGGAAAGCTCACGGGCGAGGACTTCGTTATCCTCAATTAGCTCACTGGCTTCGGACAATCTACGCTCGCTCTCAGCATCAATGTACTCAGGACGATGTTGGATTGCCATGTAACCCATAAGCTCACGGAACTTAGCGGCATCACGGTAAACATCATTGGACTCATGAAGCTCCTCAAGGGCTGCTTCCTGAATCTGTTGACGCTTCATGGATAGGTAAGCGAAAACCTTATCAGTTAGTTCACCAACCTCCTCTTGTACTCTTTGCTCAATCTGCTCACTCATGATCTCAGCAATTTCGATGATGGTCTGGTCGCTGACACCTTCAGGAAGGAGTTGAGAAATATCTTTTATCTTCTTTTCATCCATGATTGTACTCCAATCTATTGTTATCTATACATCTATTATAGATGTCGTTGTTTTTTACTATTTTTTCTTACAATGAAGGGCCAGCCGATCTCTCGCCTTGCTTACCTCTTCTGTGAAGTTCTCTTTCTCTAGCCGCTCTTGTAGAAGGTTTACTGTACCCTGGCATTTTTTTCATAGCTCTTAGAGCGTCTTGTATTTTAGCCTCGTCATCATTTCTATAGTTAGTTCTACCTGTGCTAGGTTTAAGAACAGCAGGCTTTGGTCTAGTAGAAATCTTTTTAGCTATAACTCTAACCTCAGAGATGAGTCCTAGGATTCTGTCGTAGTAGTTCATTGATCACCTATTTCCCATAGCGGCAGCTATTCTCCGCCCAGAATCTTGAGCAGCGGCAGTGGCCCTAGCCTGCCTATCCCTTCTAACCGATGCTGCTCCTGCTGCCCCTAGAGCAGTGCTTCCAGAAGTAGGTGTGCCGCTTGGCTTTGGTTTTGCTGGAGTCTCGGTAGTTGGTTTTGGTTTAGCTGCCTCTGTTGAAGATCCAGCACCAACAGCTCTCTGACTAGTTTCACCTGAGGATGTATTGGAAGACTCTTTAGCTCTCTTAGCTTTGTAGTCAGCTATTCTCTGAAGGGTTCTAGACCTAGCGTCTGCTTTTACTCTGCCTGCGGCTCCTTGGAACTTATTCTTTCCGGCTGCAACATCTCCAGCACGGCTCTTTCTAAGCGTTCTCTTTGTGGCGCTGTCACGGCCAGGAGTGAACTTGTCTGATCGCTCATGCTCGCGTGCGACTCCAGCAGAAACTTGTCTCTTCTTGGTAGCACTAAGCTTTGGAGCCATCTTTCTAGCAACAGTATCTTGGTACTTCTTGATCATCTTACCGATGAACTCATTGAGAAGAGTTGCCTCGGTGATAAGAGCAAAGCTTTCATCATCAGAAACATCGTAACTCTCATTGAGGAATTCTCTGAAAGAATCACGGTCAACAGACTCGAAGAGAAGCTCAGAGTCTGTGCCCTCATTGAGCATTTCATTCTGGGAGTAGTCCACCATCTCATGAATAATGTGCTCTACAAGATCAACTGCATCCTGTCTCTTCATGCTAAGATCTTCTTCAAATAGATCCGCAACAGCGTCAATCTCAATTGCTAATTGCTCAACAAATATATTTTCGCGTGCTTCGTGAATTGCTTGGCCTACTCTTGGTAGGAAGGTTGATTGATTTAACATTTGTGTTTGTTTGTGGGCTGGCATGTTCCTAAACTTTACTTCGCTTTTTCTTCGATTTTCTTTTCCTCTGTCTGTGAGTACAGCCATTTCACGCATAGCTTTACCAATTGCTTTTCTTCTGTTTCTAAGGTAGCCATCCGTACTGTCTACCTTGCCATCGTTATTTATATCTGCATCCTCTTTTCCAACAGGATCCAGTTTTCCTTTCTTAGCCTTCTTGCCTTTCTTGGCTTTCTTCTTCTTAGCTTTTTTCATCTTGGCTTCGTCAAGACGCTCACGAAGAAGAGTGGAGAAGACCTTCTCTTGCGTAACCTTAGGAAGAACATCGTTGAGGATCTCTTCAACTAGAAGGCTGTTAACATTTCTGCTCTCGGCAAGAGTTGGGAAGGCACCACGGGTAGAGGGATCAGCAACTAGGTCCCAGGTGATAAGGCGGAAGTCTTCGTTAACATAACGCTTACCATCCTGACCTTCGGAGAGAGTACCCATTCCGCGTGAGGAGATACCTATCTGAACACCACCTTCGATAAGTGCCTTGGCTACCTTACCCATTGGAGTATCTAGGATCTCAGCTTCACCGATAATCTCGTTACCCTTGGCCTCAAGCTTGGTGATAAGATGAGAGACATTAGAAAGCTTGACGCTATCGTGCTGAGGGTGATCTAGCTCACCCATAAGACGACGACCATTCATGGACTCACAAAGCTTTTCTATCTCACGCTCAAGGAGAGCTTTAGGATAAATACGCTTATTGGTGTTCTCCTCGTCTGCACGCTGGAAAACACCACGAATCTTCATAACCTTTCCTTTGTCAGTGTCCTCGTTTAGGACCTGTAAATTCTCAATGATAAATACATCTTCTAGTAGCATCACTTTTTCCTTGGTTTGTCTTTCTCTCTACGAGATTTTGCTGTCAGTTTTTTTGCACCAGCCTTGCCGTGCTTGACAGCAGTTCGCGCAGCGTGGCTTTTGATGCTTGACCAGTTAGACCCTGGAGTTGAACTGCCAGGAGTAAACCCCTTCGCTGTTCTACCTGAAACTCTTTGCTGGTTACTCTTTCCCCATCCTCCAGAGGTTGTCACATACAATCTATAAGAACCTTTGGTTGAGAAAATTGATCCAGGTCTTGTGTTTTTAAGTGCGTCTTTGATGGTTTTGTATACAGTAACCTTACTCTTTCTGGATACAGTTTTGTCCTTGCGCTTGTAAGTACCTCTACCATTAGGATAGCGATTAGACTTTTCGTCTAACCTTTGCTCGTCTCTTAGACTTCTTACTGTGTTTATTAGACTCACAAGACTTACCTCCAGAATAGTTAGGAGCACCTAGACTCCCTACGGTTGTTGTTCCCATCGTTAGCTCATTAAGAAGTTCTTTCAGTTCGTTAATCTTGACCTGAATCTGCTCCTTAAGGTGCTTTCTTCTTTCTTCCTGAAGGTTGACCTTAGGCGGTGTATCTCTTCTAACTCCGAAAGAATTAGAGAGAACCGCATCAACATCTTCTTGAAGAACTTGTACATTCTCTATGTCTGGCACATTGCCTCGCACGGAAGCTTTGCGAGGATTGGGTTGAGGATTGGCCTTCTCGCGCTGAAATAATGCCTCAGCGAAGTCGCCAATCCCCATACCACTTTCCTTAAGAGAAGCCATGATTACTTTTTGGATCAGCCCTTCTTAGGCTTCATAGCGCCTTTCTTCTTGGCGTACATCTCGTTGACAAGAGCGACAACTTGGTCAACCTCGTCCTCATCAAGACCTTCGAGGAGATCTACTTCTTCTTCAAGCTCCTCCTCTTCGTCCTCTTCCTCTTCTTCTTCACCCTCTTCGGCTTCAGCGATTAGCTGCTCTGCCTGTTGGAAGGTAGTTAGCATAGCTTCAGCGTGCTCAAGAAGTTGCTCGTCAGAAAGCTCCTCCTCAAGCTGTGACTCGCAGAGAGGGCAGACATGCTCCTCTACAACCTCACGCTTGGTGACCTTGGCCTCTGAAATAACTTCCTGCTCCTGAACGGGGGCAGTGGACTCTGTAACTAGACCAGCCTTGCTCCAGGCTGCGGTGCCGAGTACGGCTTCTCTTAATTGATCTCTGTTCATGATAAACTCCTGACGGTTATACCGTCTGTATGTATGTATATCTCATTAAATTTAATTGTTGATTTTTCCTCTTTTTTTATCTAGCGGATGAACGGTAAAATCTCAGGCCCAGGTAGAACCACGATAGACAGATCTAGGGAAGCGGATCCTGATTCGTTCTGCACTGTCATACTTGTTGGTTGTATGTTGGGTCTGTAGTAAATTGTAGGTGGAATACCAATATTCTCTTCTATGAAGTGAAAACTTAAGTTGCTTTGAGTAGGCGTGCCTTGAATAATCCCAGCCTCATCCGCAGAAATATTTCCAAAGCTAGGGAAGCCTCTAATGATTAAACCTCCCAAGACTGTCTCTGAGTTTGTATTATCATTCTCATTTACTTGAGTTCTTGTAGCTAGATCTATGTCCAAAGTTCCTGTGCCAGCACCTCCAATGAGTTCTGGTACGAGAGATGTGCCATATACTGATAAGTTTTCAATCCCTTCTATGAATTCCCATTCGCCTGATCGGGTATAGATAATGTTAGACCCTACAAACATTATCATTTCACTGATGGGGTAGCTAAAGTTCACTGGAGAAAGAGGTCCTTCGATAGGATCTTGAACAGTTGCTCCAGGAGCTATCAAAGTTCCAGGGTCGTTAGCAAATACATTAAGGCTTCCTACATTTGTTTCTGCGCCACAACCTCTTCTGTCACCTAGCCTATGTACAGGTGTCGCGTTGGCACCAGCAAAAACATTAGGACTACCTGTAACTGGGCCAGGGGCTGCTATAGGATCAGGAATGTTATCTGTTCCACATCCTTGTGGGTGGATAGGACCACTATTAGGAGTGGATGGAACATAAAGAGCATCATCATTTGCACCAGCCTGCGTGTCAGACCCTCCTCCTATTGCAATCTCGTTACCGTTAACGAACACATTTAAAACAAGGGCTGGCTCTTTTATCTCTCCAAGTCCGTGGTCAGAGGTGTCTCCTTTTCTAGCTACTCCAGTCATAGGGGTTGAATATCTTCAGGTCTTAGGTCAGATCCATCGATCTTAGTAGTTCTTCTCTTGAATGTGTAATTATTTAAATTAGCATCTCCACCGAAAACAGGAACATTAGAAACTTTAGGGAAGGTGCTTCTAATAGATTCGTTAGTTGCCAGTTTGTTCAAAGAAACCTTGGATCTTACTTTATTATAGTTAACGATCTCTTTTGAAAGCCTCTTCCTGGCTGAGATGCTCATCTTATTGTATACCACAGGCCACGGCACAGTAGTTCCTTTAGAATCAATAAAGGTTTGCTCTGTTTTAGCGTCCCTTAGTGCAGTTAGAAGTTCTCTGACGGGGCTGGCCTTTCTGGTTTTATCGTCTGCCTTGATTCGAGGACCTATGTTATCAAGCTTAGACTTGTTGAAAGAGAACTTCATTTGGTTGTTGGTTGGTGCATCATATACTGCACCACTACCTTTACCTACAAGAGTGAAGTCGTAGAGTGGGTGATTGGTTCCTACATCTTTCTTCATGGAGCTTCTTCTAAGAGTTACTGACCTTCTGTTAAGAGCAACTAATGAAGATCTAGATACACCATCTTGTAGGTCTACTCTATCTGTGGCTATGATTGCTACACTCCAAGGTAGTCTCCTAGGAAGTATGGGAAGATCATCCTCATAACCTACAAACGAATCCAAGGCGAAGTCCTTGCTAGTTATGAATAGATGCTCGCTACTCTCCAGGTGGTCAAAGAATGGATCCTCATGATCTAAATAAAAGGTTGAGAATGGGAAGGGTTTGAATTGAATCCACTCATCAATATCAGCTTCATCCATTAAAGTATACTTACATCTAGTCACTCTAATCAGATCATTGTCTCGCTCCATATCCTCAATCGTCGTAGGATCTAGCTTAAGTAAATATACATCTTGTCTAGGGTCTGTTAGACTTGCCGTGGCTTCAATGTCGGCTGACTCTGCCGTACTGACATCCAGAACTACTGAGTAATCTTGGCCTAACATATTGAATATTTTCTCAGTATCATTAAGATCTAGCACCACAGTTCTATCTCGATCATACTGCACAGGCACATAACCTGGAGTTGCTAGATCATAAATGTCTCCATCTTTTATGTAAGTTGAAGAAGGAGTTCCATCAGACAAAGTAAGTTCAAAGGAATCATCCTGCTCTACAAATACCTTTTCCGCAGATCCATCATTAAGAATAACTGTTAAATGTTTCTCGACATCTGGTGCCACTAATTTCCACAGTCTAATCTCTTCCCTTGGAGCTTCTGAGAACTTTGAAACATCAATCGTTCTAGCATTCTCGATCATATGATTGACAGCAGCGACCTCAGATACATTACGATAACTGAACTTTAGATCTCTATCCTCGAAGTTATCTAGAAGGGTAATTATCTCAGCGTAGTCTAGATCGTATATCCTCCCTTCGAATACTTTTCTTTTTATTGTTCTTAGTATTCTGTTGATAAGATCAGTGCCACCTTTACTAGACTTGATAGCATCGAATCTTTGTCTAAGATCATCACTGAGGGAGTCTTTAAGGTTCGCAAGTGTTAGTTCAGAGAATGGTATGTCTGAGTAAGGAATAGAGTCGGCCATTATCTGATCTATGGACTCGATGGCGTAGTGAATCTTGCTTCCAAATATGTCAGTTCTAAATGCTTTGTTAGTTATTGGTATAAAGTCTCTACTCTTTACTCTTGGAAGATTAGACAGGTTTGGGTTGATCACCCTGTTGGACTCATAACTAGCGTATTCTCGTCTGATCCCATCTGATCCGACTCTGTTTTGTTCAAACTCAAACTGAGAACCAGTTCCAGTAGGAGGATCAAAAGGTTCAGCATCGCTATCACCATCACCAGTTTGTTCACAGTCTACACAACCTCCTGCTGGGTAATAACGGTCATTTCCTACGGTTTTACCTGCACCTATCCAATCAGATATAGAATCACAGTTAGGACAGTCTGGGCCTGCGATAGTGGTTCCAGCCAAGCCTGCGTTTATATTATCAAATATATTTCTAGCTCCATTAAATACAACAACACATTTCCTAATTTCAGGGTTTTGGAAGTCTTTGCACATAGAGAATGTGCAAATCTCCTCATCATATTTACACGCATTATTACACGCTGCGCCATTAGTATAGAAAGGAGGTGTCTGTATGCTATTGAAAATATCGTTACAGTTTTGGGGATCTATAAGTCCTAAATTAAGAGCCGCGTTTAATCCAGCAGGAGTATCGGTGTATTGTGTACACTCACTTTCACAATCATCGCATTCATAAATATTACAGATATTAGATTGAGGAGGTGTAACAGGTGTTGCTGGTCCAGCAGTGCCAGGACCAGTTCCGTCTCCACCTCCACCAGTAGGACAGTTAGTTTTACAACCAAGTTCAGTGGTATAATAATTTATGAGCGGTGTAGGGTCTCCGTCTGGGCATCCTTGCGTTGTGAAGTCCCAACCCAAGGCAGCTAGTTGTTCCACTGTTAAGGTAACAGGAAGACATCCTACAAAAGGAGTGCATTTCCAAAAATCACAAGTAATGTCTACAGGATCATCAGGATCAGGGGGAGTATAATCATCCTCACAACAATCACCGAAAGTCTGACAGTCTTGTACAGTTCTATATTTTGTGCCGTTACAAGTATAGTCTAGGTTAAAAACTTGATCGCAATCATCTCTACAAGGGGATCCTATATGACCAGCCTTGCATTTAAAATAACCGTTAGGGGCTGGAAGATTAGGAACAGTTTCTTCAAAACACCCATCATCAGGACAAAGGGGTAATCCATTTGCAGGACAGCATCCAAAATCACAGGCAAAGGTCTCACAGTCTCCAGGATCTATACCTCCCTGAAATCCTAAAGCGGGTGATTCCAATCCAGCAGCCCCTAGAATACCTGCCACCCATTGAGATAAGGCATCGTTACCTGCCGCATTTACATCTACAACTTGAGGCCATCCAGTAAATGTACCGTTGGGACCATCACAGTTTAAGGTTATTTTTATCTCTGGGGGAATATCGTCGTAACATAAAGTTACACTTCCTATTGATGTTGTACCTATTAGACTTTGAGTGCTTCTTATGCAAAAACTATAATCTACACAAGAATTAATACAAGACTCGTCATCGTCTTGATCATCATCGTCTCCACCTCCATCACCACCACCAAAATCACCACAGCAGTCTGGTGGCTTAGGACCACCACCAAACAATCCTGCTAGACGAGTTAAACAGTCGGAGAATACAGTCATTGGAGGATAACAGTATCACCACCAGTAATGTTAGGTGACCATGCTGTTGGGTATCCTATGATGGTGTATTTCACGGTTGGGTATGTGCAAGGAACCACAGGCAAGCTAGGTGAATCTGCACTACCATCAGCAGTGTAAAGATCACTACGGTTGTAGTCTAGCATACTGTGGTGAACAGCAAAGTTTGCAAACGCGGGACCATTACTTCTATAAGTATCACTACCAACAGAAAGTAACTGCTTAGTATTGTTTGCGCCCCATGGGTGGTAAGGTCCTGGGTTAGTCTGGTTCCGAGATTGCATGAAGCTTGTGAAGGCAGATGTAATCGTGAAGGAGTTACCTTCCTTGGAAACAGATAGACCCGTAAACTGTCTTGGGTAGTAAATGTCCGCGTCACCACCAGGATGCCACTGCTCGATATCAGTTGCAGGCATACAGTTCACATACTCTAGGATTACATCGTAGTGTTGCATCCATGGAACATTAGTAACATCAATCTCAACTTTCTTTCTACAGAAGGACATGGCGTACCCTGTCTCCTCTCTAGAGTAAGCGCCTGCGTAATCAATTAGGTCATGGAAAGAAGCTACACTTGAATCGTTAGGTAGTGAGAAACTACCTGCGCCAACTCTACTTACCCAAGTTCTATCGTTTCTCTGTGATCCTGGGTTTGTTTTAGAAGCAGCCCATGGAGCAATTTCCCAGTCAGGAAGATCTCTAAGAGTTCCCTCAGAAGAGTTAAAGGGCAGGTGACCCATATCCCTAAGGAAGTTAAATCTAGCTGTAGGGTTGGTTACATTGGATGCAATGGGGCTGTTAGGTCTAGCTGCCGCCAATCTAAGCAAAGCACCTTCAACACCGTACCTAAGACCACCAAAGATGAAACCAGAACCGACTACTCTAGGTCTTTGAGACTCAGAGAACTCACCAGGGATAAGAGATACAATCTCTTCTTTCAGCTTGGTCATACTGTTTCCAAGCTCAGTCTTACCTACGGCAGGGTTAGCCATAGAAAGAGGTGGGTTAGCTGCTGCAATACCTGATCTCTCGTTGTAGGCTAGTTCGGCGGTTCTAAAGAAAGGACGGATATCAATGACATCCTCTGTGCTGATGAACTGAGCACCTCTTCTAACCACAACATAGGCTACAGGAAGAACAGTTTGACCAACTAAAGCCAAGTTGTTCTTTTCTAGACCTTCCTGTAAAAGAGGAGCTATGTTTAGAAGATCGTCAGGTGATGGGAAGCTACCGTAAATCCCTTCCATACCTGCTACATTTTGAATCTGATCTACTACAGGAGCAGCGATAGAATCGTAACCGTACTGAGCATCCTTCGTGTCTGTAAATTCAAAGTGAGTAAAGGTATCATCTAGAGTAAACTCATCTGTCTCAAGGTAACTAATAGAAGAAAGGCCATCTACTTCTAAGTCTGCCCCTGGCTGTAAGTTTTTAGCAACGACACCTACGGCCCCTGCTCCTTTTAATATACCTAACTGAGGAGCATTGATAGTTGCAGGCGCACCTCCTGAATCTCTTGCGATAGCAGTAGAAGATGCATCGATTGGATGAGAGTATACAAACAGTAAATCAATTCTGTATGCGGGTTGGAACTGTGAATCGTTTAAGAAATCCTCCTCGTTGAACTGAGGGACATCTATCGTAAGAGTTTCTGGTACATTTACAATAGAAGTTCTAGCAACACCAGACCAGTAGTTAACGAAGTAGCTGGCAAGGGTTTGCAGATCAGGTATTGTTGGACCTCCACCAAATCCTCTAAATCTATCGAACCCTCCTCCCGCTGCTATCTTCTTTATAAGTGCGTGCTTTACGCCTGGAATATTATTAATACCTGATTTCAGGTTCTGTTCAAATTCAATAAAGTTAGGTGACCATGAAACAACGAAACCACCGCCATCATGGCACATATGATGATGAACTCTATCGTAAAGACCGTTACTAAAGATTGGACCTCCTTGAGAGGATCCAAACAGTCTAGTATGGAAACTAGAGGGTACACCGAATCGAAGGTCAGAAGGTGCTTCACCTGCTGTAGGGGTTCCTAAGGTGTTAGCAGAGATAAACCCTTTGTTGTAAGCATCGTTGATCCTAGAGGTGTATCGCCCAGGCTGAATGCTTACTTTGAAGTCGGCTCCTGTGGCAAATGGACGAAGCTCATCAAAGTTCTTTCTACTAGTAGACTGACTTGAAGTGTTAAGGTTTACCTGATCTCGTAGCCAAAGAATGTTCTGCTCTAACTGCTTGATAGGAATGTTATCAACTTGCCAGTAGTAAGGGTCGTTAGACTTGAAGTATCTAATTGGCTCCGTAAAAGCATATGGACTTGCTTTCCACTGCTGAGGAGGTTCTGGCTCTTGGCCTTGTCCGTAGTTTAAGTGTGCCATTACTGTTCCCTTCCTGTATCAAATATGTTTACCGATCTTATACCTTGACCAAGCTCGTAAGTCGTAGCCAAGGAGTTTTCACCCTCTGCGGTAATGTTGCTTCTATAGATTGTTAGAAGAGGTGGTCTTCCATCAAATGTGTAGGAGCAATGCTTTGCGTTTGCAAAGGTGTTACTTGTGGATTCATCAATAATGATTCTGTCTTTGAATGTTGTATCTACAAAGGCAGAAACATGATAGTAACCAGACATGGCAAGCTCAAAGCTACCTGTTCCTGCGCCACTAGCTTGTATGAGGTCTAAGTTGTTAAGAACACCGTAAGGGCTAGGTGAGAAAGGAGCATCATCATCAATTGCTGTACAGTTACCTGATAAATGGTATCCTTGAGAGAGTAACTGATAAGGTCTCTTATCAGATATATCTGAATCAGAGTAATGAAGAAGGCTTGCTTTGGGATCTATTGCAAAGTAGAGTCGGAAAGGTCCTCTGTTGTAAGGACCAGTATTCCCGTACATTCCGTAAACTTGATCACCTAAGAGACCGCTGACAGTGCCATCATTATCAAAAGCACCTTCATCTTGTGCGGAGAGTAGATTAGAACTGAGGTAGTTACCTTTGTACCTGTTCTGTGCTAGAGTATGATTAAATCGAGGTGAGGCACTGGCTGCACAAGTATCACCAAAGGTGTCTAGGACAGCCGTGTTGCCCAGGTTTGAACTCTCCATTCTGATTGTACCGTCATCATCATACTGCCACTCGAAGGAGCTAAACGCTGTATAAGCTACTGCTGAAGTGTTATGGTTACCTTCTCCGTAATTCCATACAGTCCCTGGCTTGATGTGGTAAGATTGAGGACCCCAGTATGGAGCGACACTTGGATAATTTCCACTTACACTCAAGAAGGATGAGTTGAAGGAACAGTTCTTACCGAAGTTCCAGATTCTTAAGTTGTGGCAACCTGCAATGTTAGCAGGAGATCCAGGAGCATCCATGTAAGGTTTATCAGTAAGTGTAGGTCCAGGGACGAAATGAACATTAGTGCAGTTTACATGGCTACCATTCATTGCTCTAACACAAACTCCACCATGAGAGACGCCTCCGTCCAAAGTATTATCCGCACCACTTGTGAAGAGATCTTCTGACATACCGTCATAAGAAGCGAATAGAACACTAGCATGGTAACCTGAACCTATTGCAGCGGTAGTATTGAAGACATGCTCTGATGTTTCATCCGCTCTGGCGTGCAAGTGAGGTCTAAAGAGGTTTCCTGTTGAGTTTCCTTTTAGAACATTAACACCACCACCGTCACTGGTGTTTCTGGAGTTCATAGTGTTAGGTAAGAACACAAAAGAGCCGTGACTGATGAAGGTGGATAAATCCATTATGTTGCTGTAGTTGAATGATGTACCACCTCCAGCGTTGTTCCTACCATATACATGTGAAGAGGTCGTGTAGTAATCACCTGCACTTGGGTTTACATCCGAACCACTCCAGATAAGAGAATAATCACCTATATCTCTCATGGTAAGAGTGGAATTATTGTTAACTACAAGAGTCTCCTCACTTGAATGAAGCTCAATATTAGCGTGATTGTTAGTGTTGGACAAGTCCCAAGAGCTTACAGCTAGACTACCATCTTCGTTCTCAAGAGGTCCAAAGTAGATCCTTGAGTAATCCTCAGCTAGAATCGAGTTACCACCTTGAGCCATGAAGGTTTTACCTAACATCTTGCAGTTACTATTGTCACCTACATAAATGTTCGATAGCTTCTTTGTATTTATAGCACCTGAGTTTCCTACTAAGTAAGTTGGTCCTGCTGAACTACCTTTAAATACTACATTTGAACCATTTACAGCCTTAACTAAGTGGCCGTAGCTTTTCTTGTTAAGGACTGGATAAATAGTAAACCCATTGTTGGCAATACTTTCGGATTGTATTGTTGAATCAGGAGCGAACATCTTAGTGTGGCACAACTCAAAGTCTGATCTATCTAGGAATACTGAAGGTCTAAGGGTGCAGTAGTTCTGACCCCCTTCAAAGTTATCCACATACCCATCATGACCAAAGTGGTCTTTGAATAGTATCAAAGGTAAAGTGTCCACATAATTAATGTCTCTGGAGCTAAGTCTCTTTGGCTTGAAGGTTGATCCGTAAGACTTAATATGCTGACCATTAACGGCGAAGGCTATTTGATAAGGCTTTGGTATGAAATGGTCCTTATCTCCATTGCCATCGTTTCCGTAAAGAGGAAGTCCTCCAGGGGCTGATTGAGGGAATTTCCATTCATTCTTGCCGTAGACTACATTTGAATTGTACAGTTGAAGACCGACATCTTGGTTTCCATCTGCATTAAATCCGTCTACATGGAATGTTGAATCGTGAAGATCCATACCAACAAAGTTAGTATAAACAGAAATAAGACCATCTACAGATATCGTAGCAGTGTTTGCCTGAACCCCTATCTTGTTATGGCTGAAGTTAAGAACAGTAGGGTCCATTCTAGTGCTCAAGAACATGTCCTTGTAACTGTCACCACCAGTTAGGACTGAGTTGTTTAGCTCCAACCCAATATCATTGTGCTGAACATGGAAGAAATACTCTCCACCAGAAACATAAGAATCAGTCTTAATAACTAGGGTTGAATTATTAGCCTGTATACCGATGGACCCTTCTGATCTAGTGGTAGCTCCAAGAACCTCATAGTTTCTACTAGAAGCAAAACCTCTTCTTAGATCTATGTGAGAATTATTAACCCTTAGTCCGCAACCCCTAGCTCGCATAACACCACAGTTTTCTAAGGTAAGGCCGTCACTATTCTCAACTAGAATGCCCTCCTCATAACTATGCGTGTATGTGTAAGGAGCCGTGGTTAGGTTCTGCTCAGAAGGATCTATAACAAAACCTCTAATGTAAACGGGTCCTCCGCAATTTGAAACTCTTACTCTTCTGAAATAGTTATTAGTTAGTATTCCATGAGCAGGAGTATCATTGTCAGTATCGTCTATCTGAGTTTTTATAAAGTTAGGCTCTCCTCCTCTTAGAACACCTACCGCAGACCGATATTCTATATCATCCCCTAATCCT
>Ga0208547_1000673_pt1 | contig 19426 bp, 21 predicted proteins | sample DEB08_DNA_5_FD_185501 | JGI IMG/M metagenome (GOLD analysis project Ga0208547, IMG submission 185501) | Aqueous microbial communities from the Delaware River and Bay under freshwater to marine salinity gradient to study organic matter... | ecosystem: Environmental > Aquatic > Marine > Coastal ...
CTTCGAAAAATATATCGTGAAGCTTTGGAAAAAACTTTGGCAGAAAATGATACTATTTCTCCGTACAAATACGTGAAGCCAGCCCAGGAGGCAATGCAACAAAAGGTTGCTGAACGTATTAGATTATTCTGGGGATTATAAATAACAACCATTGAATTGTATGAAAAAAGGATTTTGCGAAAATATTGAAGAAAAAACTAAAGCTAATGAGGACTTTCGTCACGTGCTCTACACCGGGGCACACAGTCAGTTAGTACTCATGACTCTCCAACCAGGAGAAGATATTGGTATGGAAGTTCATGATGAAAACGACCAGTTCTTCCGCATTGAAGCTGGTACCGGACAGATTATCATCGGAGAAACCACCTACGAAGTTGAAGATGACTTTGCCGCTATTGTTCCAGCGGGAACACAACACAATGTAGTAAATGGTTCCGACACAGAAGCAATGAAGCTGTACACCATCTACATGCCACCACATCACGCTGATGGAACTATTCGTGCCACGAAGCAAGAGGCAATGGATAGTGAACCTCATTTTGACGGACAGACCACAGAATAGTTTAAGCTCATAAATAAAAGCCCCGGGAGGGGCTTTTCTGTTTCAAACAAACAACCCTTTCATTTGTATTAGTTTTAGTGTATTTTCAAACAGTTATATGGATATACGAAACATCGCAATTATCGCCCACGTTGATCACGGGAAGACAACCCTAACGGATCAAATGCTTAAACAAACCAACATGCTAGAAGATGGGGCTAGCATGGACAGCAACTCGCTAGAGCAAGAGCGGGGTATTACTATTTACGCCAAAAACACCTCCGTGATCTATAACGATCACAAGATTAATATTGTAGACACACCAGGTCACGCCGACTTTAGCTCAGAAGTTGAACGAGTACTTCGTTCTATTGACTCAGTACTCCTTGTTGTGGACGCCCAAGAAGGCCCAATGCCGCAAACTCGTTTTGTACTCAAGAAATCACTTGAACTAGGACACCACCCGATTGTAGTGATCAACAAAATTGATAAACCGGGTGCTAACCCAGAGGAATGCCACGACGCCGTCTTTGAACTCTTTATGGAACTTGGAGCAACTGAAGAACAGCTCGAATTCCCAGCGGTATACGCCATCGCGCGCGATGGAGCAGCGGGAACTGAAGCTGATACACTCGCAGAAGACCTGACTCCTCTTTTTGAAACCATTCTGAAACACGTACCAGCTGCCAAAGATACAGGAGACCAACCACTAAAAGCGCAGGTATTTAACCTTGGCTATGATAACTACCTTGGACGACTAGCGATTTGCCGTGTATACGAAGGAAGTGCCAAGATGGGGCAAGAACTTATTATGAAAGGAACGGAGGGTGTCACCAAGGCAAAAGTTACGAAGCTCTTCAGCTTCCTTGGTATGGCCCGCACTGAAGCAGAAACCGTAACGGCCGGTGATATTGTAATGATGGCTGGTCTTACTGATGTAAACATCGGAGACACCCTGGTTGACGATGAAGCGACTGAATCAATGCCACCCATCACCATTGATGAACCAACCATTACCTTGCAGTTTTTGATTAACAACTCTCCTTTTGCCGGACGGGATGGAAAGTATGTAACCACCAGACAAATTCGTGAGCGTCTTGAAAAAGAACTTGAAATTAACGTTGGACTTAAAGTTGATTTTGATGGTGGCGTTGACGATGGATTCACCGTTTATGGTCGCGGAGAAATGCATATCGCCGTACTCCTTGAGAACATGCGTCGAGAAGGGTATGAGGTGCAGGTTTCTCAGCCGCAAGCCATCATTAAAGAGATCGATGGTGTGAAGAGTGAACCATATGAAGAGGTAACCATTGATATCCCATCAGAATTCCAAGGAACCGTAATCGAAAAACTCAGTAAGCGAAAGTTCACCATGATGAATATGATTCAAAATGGTAACCAGATTCGTATCATGCTAGAGGGTCCAACTCGTGGACTCTTTGGATACCGCGGTGAATTTGTAATCGACACCAAGGGAGAAGGAATCCTAGCTAGTCGTGTGATTGGTTTCCGCGCATACGCTGGAAATATTGAAAAACGCTCTGTTGGATCAATGGCTTCTATGGCAACCGGAAAAGCCCTTGGCTTTGCACTTGCAAACCTTCAAACTCGTGGACAACTCTATATTGAAGCGGGAACCGAAGTATATGAAGGAATGGTGGTTGGAAACACAAGTCGCGGTGAAGAAATGGCAGTAAACCCAACCAAAGGGAAGCAGCTTACCAATGTTCGAGCTTCTGGTTCTGATGACGCCATCACACTAGTTCCACCTATCAACCTCGATATTGAAAAAGGTCTTGAGCTCGTTCAAGCAGATGAATACCTTGAAGTTACTCCAAACAACGTACGACTCCGTAAACAATTTTTGCGTGAAGCAGAACGAGCACGGCATAAGCGTCAGTCTAAAAAAGATTAAGCTAATGTTAGAATACGTAATATGTCCAGCTGGCTACAACAAAACCTAACACCCGCCCTGAAACTAATCGGAACCATTATGGCTTCAATTGGAGCTATTATTATGATCTCAGCAATTGGAAAAACTCTACTGCTGTCACCACAGCCATTAAGCTATTACGAATCTCGCTGCAACCAAGAATATCTACCTAAAAATGAGAGGGTGGATCCAGTAGTCTGCGCCGAGAGTTATCAAACAGAAGACACTCAACGAGAAAAGAGAAATAGACAAGAAGCCATCGTTGATGGATTCGCACTTTTCTTGGTTGGAGGAGTACTTGTTTTGATGAACAAGAAGCGAAATCGAAAGTCTTAAACTGTTGACTTTCTAAAACTCAGGTGGTTTTATCTAAAAAACATACTTTATGAAACAACTGAATAAAAAACCTGAAGGCTGGGTAACAGAACTCGAGCTGAGAGGACATCCATTGTGCAAAAAAATACCTGATTATGAGCTAGACATCATGATGAGAGCTCTTAATCTTTTATTTTTACACAAGAGCCACAAGATACCGCTCTGCACAACAGACAATGACACCATTGTGAATTATGCATACGGCGAAGCCCCTCAACAAGCTTGGAATCACTACCTTTCTCATGTCAAAGAAAAAGGTCCAAATCCTAAGTTGACCCGCAGGCACGCTGGAGACCAATGGCTCCTTTTGCATGAGGTCACTGATTATGTAAACACGCACCACCGCGGCTACGCCGTTGGTTTAAACAATATTGGATCAGTAATATCCGCCTACCACAAAAGTAAAATCCCAGGCGTCGAACTTCCTCTAATCAATCAACTACGTAAAGGGAAAGCAATCTTGCTGCCATTGGATTTTATACCTGAATATATTGATGATCTGCACATGCAGTTAAAATACACATCAACCACCTCAGGAAGTGGTTTCCAGAACAGCATACGACGCGGTTCGCCAACCGGAGTGTATCGTCTCTATGATGGCGACCTTGGTGATGATCTTTAAATAATACAGAGCAGGCAACCCCTGCTCTTTTACTATGGAACTAACTTGCTTGGATAATCGCGATTGCCTTTTCAAGATCAAGATCTTTCACCTGATCATCATCAAGATAAATACGCTTCATGCGTTTCTGCAAGAAGTGTCCTGACTTAGATTTCAAAAGCCGTATATCCTTACCAGTTTTGGGATGCTTCCCAAGCAACTTCACGAGCTCAACTCCTTTTGGCAGTGCTTTTGGTTCTTTCAAGATTTCCAATGCACGCTCGAAGGTAATCGTGTATGGATTATCATCACCCTTAAGTGATCTGAACTCACGCAGGTGTCCAACATATGGACCAAAACGTCCTATATTTGCAATCACCGGCTCACCATCATCCGGGTGATTCCCAAGCTCTCGTGGCAAAGCGAGCAGTTTGGTGGCCAGCGCAATAGTAACCTCATCCTGCTTCACGCCTTTTGGTAGACTAGCTCGCTTTGGCTTTGGCGCTTTTTTATCCTTTTTGTCTGGCGTTGGGCCAAGCTGTACATACGGACCAAAACGTCCCTCTAACACAAAAATATCTTCACCTGTTTCTGGATGTTTTCCAATTGGAGTTTCTTTCCCAAGCTCTTTCCCTTCAAGAGTTAACGCCCCGTCACAATCTGGATAGTCTGAACAAGACAGGAATTTACCAGTCCGCCCCAGTTTAATAACCATCTTCTTGCCACATTTCGGACACTTAAACTTCTCATCTGCTTCGCCAAGATTGGTCACCTTGGGAATATCTTCTTTAGACACCACTGCTGCATGGAGTGGGGAATAGATACCTTCCAAGGTTCCCACGTAGTCTGCTTCTCCCTCGGCAATATTGTCCAAGGTATTCTCCATCTCTGCCGTGAAGTCGTCAGAAATGTATTCCATAAAATGTTCCTCCAAGAAACTACTTACCACATCTCCCGTATCAGTTGGGATTAATGTTCTTCCTTCTTTTTCAACATACCCCCGATCATTCAACGTTCGGATAATAGAAGCATAGGTAGACGGGCGACCAATGCCACGCTTTTCAAGTTCTTTAATAAGTCCCGCCTCAGAGTATCTATTAGGTGGCTGGGTTTGCTTTGCTTCAGTTTCTAACTGAAGCAAAGAAAGCTGGTCACCTTCAACTAATTTTGGAACCTCTCGATCCTCACCGCGCGCAGCCGGATCTGCGATAAGCCAACCGGGGAACATGACCCGCGATCCATTTACCGAGAAGTTTGGAATAGACTCATCCGACACATTCGCAGACAGCTTTGTCTTCATAATTGTTGCTGATGCCATTTGGGACGCAACCGTTCGTCTCCAGATAAGCTCATAGAGCTTTTTTTCGTCCCCTGTGGCGCCCAAATTAGTCATTTTGGTAATACGAGTCGGTCGAATGGCTTCATGGGCTTCCTGGGCATTTTTAGACTTCGTACGAAACTGACGAACCTCTACGTATTCTTTCCCAAATTCTTTCTCCACAAAACCAGCTGTCATACCGAGCGCCTGTTTGGACAGACTAGTGCTATCGGTACGCATATAGGTAATATGTCCAGCTTCATACAACTTCTGGGCAGCACGCATGGTGCGAGATGGAGAAAAACCAAGACGGGTGGATGCCGTTTGCTGCATGGTGGAGGTGGTGAATGGTGCACGAGGATTTCGTTTTCCTTCAGATTCTTTAATAGCAATTATTGACCAATCTTTGGACTCAGCGACTTCTTTAATACGCTTTGCCTCTGCTTCAGTTTTTGGCTCTTCATCACAGGTGAGGGTGAACGATTGTTTATTTCCAGTTTTCGTAAAATCTGCGGTGAGAACAAAGTAATCCTCTGGGATAAAAGCACGAATCTCACGTTCCCGCTCCATAATGATACGGAGCGCAGGGGATTGTACGCGGCCAGCAGAAAGTCCATAGCGAACTTTTTTCCAAATAAGTCCCGATAGATCGTATCCAACCAAACGATCCAGGACGCGACGTGCTTCTTGGGCTTTCCGAAGGTTGGTATCCACTGAACGCGGATGCTTCAAAGCATCCTGAACAGCAGTTTCGGTAATCTCGTTGAAAGTAATTCGCTTCACCGGAGCATCAACACCAGCTTCTTTGAGAAGCATCTCAAGATGCCAAGCAATCGCTTCACCTTCACGATCTGGGTCGGGGGCAAGGAGTACCTCATCTGCTTTCTTGGCTGCAGATTGTAATTCACTTACAATCTTTTTCTTCCCAGGACTCACTTCATAGTTAGGGGCATAGCCCTTTTCGATATCAATCGCATTCTTATTAGACTTCGGCAAATCACGAATGTGACCAACACTAGCCTTAACCGTGTAGCCTTTTCCTAAATACTTTTTAATTGTCTTTGCCTTTGAAGGCGACTCAACAATAACGAGCTTCATAATGTAGACGTTCTCATGAGTACACGAGAATGTCAAAATATGCAAATGAAAAAACCGACCGAAGTCGGTTTTGGTTTTATAACCCTGGAGGCAGGGCCATGAGTTTATACCTGCATTCCACAGGAATTAAACCTATAGGATTCTCTGCAACATCCAACTCTGACGTAATAGCCAGAACCAAGAAACCAGCCTGACTGTTGTAAATCCTATCTCCAACACGGGGAGGTTCCAGCACTGCGAAGTCTGGCGCGAAATCGGCTTCAATAATCTCATACGCTTCATACGCACGCGCCTCAATATTGAGACGTTGCAACATTGCCAAACCTCTTCCATAGGTAAGATAGGGGATCGACTTAAGATCTTTCTTCTTTTCAACCTTGCCGAGCTCTGTTGCAACCCACAAGAATTTCTTTAATGTTTTTGAGGCCTTTTCGTCTCCTTGCAACAACTCTCGCAGCACATCCAGCATAGCGGTTGTGGGTGCATATTTTTTGGGCCGCGCCAGCATATCTTCCAGCTTATTGTAGATAATCTCTTCAGAGACCTCCAGCAAAGCCTGGTAACCCAGCCATACTGCCAGGCGCACCCCCATATTGTCAGCGTGATTCTGGGCTTTATCAAAAACCCACCAAGTTTTTTGTTGTGTCATATCAATTTTTTAAAGAGTACTAGGCACACTAAACAAATTAATCTTGCGTTTGTCAACATACACATAACAAAAACCGGCTCTTGCCGGTTTTTGTATGAGACAGATTTAGACTACTGAACTTGATAAGAAATTTTAGTAATTCCTTTTTTAACTTTTAGTTTTGTAATGCTTACCTGACCAATTTCTTTTAGATTGGTTACGTGAGTACCACGACATGGGCGACCATAGTAATCGGGTCGGACTCGTACAGTACGTACTAATTCACCAGCTGGTACATAGTCAGGAATGAAGCCACAAATGTCGTTAACCTGCTCCAAATCATCAGTGCGGTTAATTTGTACCGCTCCATCTTCTTGAATCATTTGGTTCATTACTTGCTCGAGGTCTTTTCGTAGTGATTCACGTTCTGATTCTGGAATGACCCCATCGAAAGAGACACTAGCATTCTCAACATAATGGATGGCGCCAGCTGGTTTTAGATCAGTCCAGCCAAGCTGTGCGAGCACTGGCAACATCAACTCTCCAGCACTGTGAATGCGGCTATGCAGTGTACGCGGCTCTTTATCAACGAGCGCCTGTACTGGCGCATCTAACTCTAAACGAGCTTCTGATTCATATACACCACCATGAAGCACTCGGCCGTCTTCAGTTTTGATCACTTGAGTGATCTTAAGTTTTGCGTCGCATTGAATGAGATACCCCTGATCCGCTGGCTGGCCGCCACCTTTCGGGTAGAAAGGGGTTTGATCAAGTTCAACCCACCACACACCATTCTGTTGATACGGATCACCAAGTAATGTTGCTGAATATTCATATTCATGTGGATGTTCCAAATAACGAAGGATAGTTTTTTCCATAGATAAATAACTTAAAAGGGAAATAAAAATAGTTGTAAGTGAAAGAGAACGTGCTTAAGCACGCGTAAAAGTAGTAGCGGTCGTCATCCACAAGAAATCCAACAACCCCTTGGTTCCATCATAGATTTCTTTACTTGGCACGAGTGTTCGCATAAGTAAAATAACTGTATCAAAAAGATACACCTCAAACAACCAGATTAAAATGATCAATTACATCCTGGGGAGAGGTGATAGGATAGGCGCCTAATTTTAGAAGCATATGCGGACCAGCCGCCTGAGATCGATATATCGACCCGGGCACCGTAAATACATCCCGATTGTATTCAGTTGCCAGCCTTGAGGTGATGAGGGTTCCAGACTTTTCACCCGCCTCAACCACCAATGTGGCGTGAGCAATTCCGGCCATTAGTCTGTTTCTCTGCGGAAATGTCCAACGGGCCGCTCGCTGCTTTTCATCATATTCACTAAACAGAGCACCGCCTGACGCAAGAATCTCTTGGGCTAGATCAAAATTAGTGCGAGGCGCCAAAACGCTATCATGCAAACCAGAACCCGGAAACGCTACTGTGGTTAAACCAGCATCAAGTGCAGCCCGATGAGCAAGGGCGTCCATGCCAAGTGCCAAACCAGACACGATCACCACAGGATACCCTCTAAGCCCCTTAATGATATCCTGACAAACCTGCTTGCCATACTCGCTGTGCTTACGACTTCCAACTACCGTTAGAAATATATTTGTATCCCAATCTGGGAGGTTGCCACGATAGTGAAGCTGCTTGGGAGAATCAGGAATTTCCTGAAGCAGAGAAGGAAGCTCGACAAGCGTGTACATATAAGGCTTAGTCTATCACAACAAATTTCAATCTATGGCAAGGAAAAAAGCCCTGTGGTACGATACCAGTGTTATAAAACAACATTTAAAGCATCATGTTAGACATTAAATTCATCCGCAACAATCTTGATATTGTGAAGGCCGGAGCCCAGAAAAAACACGTTGAGCTAGATTTTGATGCACTACTCTCCTTGGACGATCGTCGTCTTGCCCTCATAAAAGAAACCGAAGAACTGCGAGCCAAGCAGAACGAAGCCGGGAAGCAGATTGCTGGAATTGAAGACCAGGAAGAAAAACAAAAACAGATTGCCGCCATGCAAGAAGTGAAGGAGGCGTATAAGAGCAAAGACGAGGAGCTTAAGCAGGTGGAAGAAGAGTGGAAACTCTTAATGCTCCAGGTGCCTAACGTGCCCGACATGACCGTCCCTGACGGAAATGATGATCAAGACAATGTCGAAGTCCATGCCTGGGGAGAAAAACCAACCTTTGACTTTGAAGCCAAAGATCATATTGAGCTTATGACAGCACTGGATATGGTGGATTTCGAACGTGGCGCGAAGGTGCACGGATTCCGTGGATACTTCTTAAAGAACATGGGAGCACGTCTTTCATTTGCGATTTGGCAGTATGCTCTTGATTTCTTTGGCACCAAGGAATTCACCCCTTTCATCGCACCAATCATTGTTCGCAATGAATACTTCTACGGAACCGGACACCTTCCTAATGAAGCCAATGATCTTTATCAAACCCAAGATGAAGATAATCTAGCCGGAACCGCTGAAGTGCCCATGATGGCGTACCACGCTGATGAAGTGGTTGATTTTGAAACCCTACCATTAAAATATCTAGCATTTTCACCCTGCTATCGACGAGAAGCCGGCAGCTACAGTAAAGACACAAAAGGACTTATCCGCGTACATGAATTCTATAAAGTGGAGCAGGTAATTTTGTGTGAAGCTAACCATGAAGAATCAGTAAAGTGGCATGAGCACATCAATCGAAATACTGAAGAATTTATTGAAACACTTAAGATTCCATACCACACCGTACTGAACTGTGGCGGGGATCTTGGACTTGGTCAGGTCAAAAAGTATGATATTGAGCTTTGGGTTCCAGGAGAACAGAAGTATCGCGAAATTAGCTCAGCCTCATACTTCCACGATTTCCAAACTCGTCGTTTTAACATTCGGTATCGCGACACCGAAGGAAAGATGCGCTTTGCTCATTCATTAAACTGTACCGCCATTCCAACTCCGCGAATCCTAGTATCCCTTATGGAAAACTTCCAAAACAGCGATGGGTCAGTCACTATTCCTGAAGTACTTCGACCATACTTAGGTGGCATGGAAAAAATTAGCAACAAGTCATAGCTGCTTGTGCCCAAGCTGCGCTCCACAAAAACTGTCCGCATTGCCGGCATCATAGCCATTACGCTTCTGATCGTAGGAGGGTGGGCGTATTGGATCACCAGACCAGGTTATATGGTTGAAACCTTTACGATCATCACCAGTGAGCCAGAAGACGTATCACTAATTGAGCGCTACGTAGCGCAGCACCTCGATACGCCAGCCTGGTTTGGACTCAGTAGTCGTCGCCATCGAACGCTTCTAAAGACTGACCGACTAACTGAAGACATTCTCCGACTCTTCCCAATCTTCAAAGAAGGAAGCGCTGCCGTATTTGATAACAATCTCTTAATTGAGCTCGAGCAGAGGCAGCCAAGTGCTCTGTGGTGCCAGACCACACAAACCAAGGAGCAGTGCTGGTTTATTGATGAAACCAAAGTCATGTTCCGGAAAGCTCCAGTATTTTCGGAAGGGGTCTATGTGAAATACACCAGTCAAGAACATGAGACTCCATCGATTGGGGAACCCATTCTGACTGAACCCCTCAGGCAATACACAAGTGACGTCTTGCGAGTTGTCAGTGAAACAGAACTAGAACCTACTCGAGTCACCGTAGAAACGAGTGATCGAGTAGCGATCCATATTCAAGAAATCTTCGGTTACAAAGTTCCTCAATCAGGAAGATTTATTGTCAGCACCAATCAAGACCTGACAACAATTGAAGAACGCATCATGTTACTTCTGGCAACTCCTGAATTTGAGGCAGAAATCACTGAATACTCTGATAAATTTGACTATGCAGACTTGCGTTTCCCGGGACGCTTGGTATATAAGCTCAATGATGAATAAGATTGGAACAACTCCAAACCTTGGCTTCTGGCGAGACCTTCCTCGCCCTTTTTTTGCATTGGCACCCATGGCAGACGTTACTGACGTCGCCTTTCGTGCCATCGTAGCGAAATATAGCCGACACGGAGAACCTGGTGGTGGCCCCGATGTCTTTTGGACTGAATTTGTTTCCATTAACGGACTCCTTTCAGAAGCAAAAGAGATCCTCCTTCGAGATCTTGAATATCGAAGTCACGAACATCCAGCGGTGGCACAGATCTTTGGAAACGACCCAGAGCGATTTGAAAAAATTGCAGCATATTGTGAATCCATTGGCTATGACGGTATTGATATCAACGCAGGGTGCCCCGACAAAGCAATTTGTAAACAAGGAGCAGGCTGCGGAATGATGGAAGATGTTTCCAATACCCAGCAGTGCATCGAAGCCTGCAAACGTGGGGCACCTAATACTGCTGTTTCCATCAAAACCAGACTCGGTTGGAAAAGTGATGAAAGTGAAACCTGGATTAGAGGCCTCTTGGAAGCCAAACCAGCCGTACTAACCGTACATGTTCGAACCAAAACCAACATGTCTAAAACATGCCCAGAATGGGGAAGACTCAAAAAGATTGTTGCCATGCGAGACGAAGTTTCGCCAGACACACTTATTGTTGCCAATGGTGGCATTCGAACTAAAGCGGCTGGTCGAGCGATTGCCGCATTCACTGGTTGTGATGGAATCATGATGGGGAAAGCCATCTTTGGTAACCCCTGGCTTCTTGATGATCACGCTACCCCAAAAACCATTGCTGAACGGATCGAAGTAATGCTTGAACACACCCGCGTGTTCTTGAAAGAAATGGGAGATATTGGGCCAGACTCAGAAAAACCAACCCTTGGTTTTGGGGTGCATTCATTCGAAATGACCCAAAATGTACCTGGTAAAAATTTTGCCCTCATGAAAAAACATTTCAAAGCCTATATTCATGGCTTCCCGGGAGCAAAAGAATTTCGCATGCGACTCATGGAATCTCACTCCTATGATGATATTGAAACGATAACCTCTGCTTGGATCAACGAACATCCTGATCTAGCACAATCTATTCCAACCGAAGAATACGTGGCGTAAAGCACTTTTTGTATCAGCAATATTGAGTAGCGCTTTATGGCGCTACTCTTTTTTATATAAAGTACGGTAAAATGGTAACCATATGACGAAAGAAATCAGCCTATATCGCAAGTATCGACCACAAAACTTTGATGATGTTATTGGACAGGAGCATGTTGTTGCCGCCCTAGAGGGAGCAATTAAAAATAACAAAGTTGCCCATGCCTATCTCATGTATGGAACCAGGGGAATTGGAAAAACCACCCTAGCTCGTATTTTTGCGAATGCACTTGGAACCAAAAAGGAAGACCTCTACGAAATTGACGCTGCTTCATATACCGGTGTCGATAACATTCGAGAACTTAATGCATCCGTAAAAGCACTACCGTATCAATCAACCTACAAGGTATACATTATTGACGAGGTGCACATGCTCTCCAAGAGCGCCTTTAACGCGCTCCTAAAAACCATTGAAGAACCTCCACAACATGTGATCTTCATTCTTGCCACCACCGAGCTCGATAAGGTAATTGATACTATCATTTCACGCTGTCAGGTGTTCACCCTAAAAACCCCTAACCTAGAGACCTTGCGAACACTGATCGAACGTGTAGCCAAGGAAGAAAAACTAGAGTTGACCAAAGAAGCGGTTACAACCATTGCTCTTTTGGGGGATGGATCATTCCGAGATACGCTGGGAATTTTACAGAAAATCATGACCGTATCTTCTGACAACAAACTCTCTGACGAAGAGGTGCAAAAAATAACCGGATCACCCAGCACCAGCTTGCTACAGAAACTGATCACCGCTCTTGGAAAAGGGGACGGCAACACTGCCATGACTGCAATTTATGAATCTGATCAATCAGGTATCGATGCTCGTACCCTGACACTTCAATTAATCCATTACGCTCGGTCGCTACTCTTGCTTCGTTTTGCACCTGACCTGAAAGCATCTATCACTGATGATCTTGGTTCTGATATGACCGAGTTTTTGGCCGGACTACGAGGAAAAGAAGGCATTCACGTGAATGCCAGCCTCTTAACCAAACTCCTTGAGGCAAGCTATATGATTCAACGTTCACACACCCCATACCTGCCACTAGAGCTCGCAGTGAGTTCACACCTCTCATCCATCCACACCTCGTAGCCAGGGATCGGCAGATTGCTTGATATACTCAAAGCATGAGTTCTTTTATGCAAGCCGATATTTTTTTCTTCATCACATCAATTGCGGTAATCGCCCTGACGGTTCTCTTAGTCATCATCTGTATTCTGGTAGTAAAAATCCTGCAACGCTTGCGAGAGATTACCGACACCGTGAATGAGGAAGTGCAACTTATCAAACAAGATATTGATGATCTTCGCGATGGTGTTCGTGACCACCTCGAGATAGTTGAACGTTCACCCTTTACCAGCCTATTAGGAGCAGTGGTGGCCCACTTCCGAGGCACCAAACCAAAAAAGACAAGAAAACGTAGAACGACCCGTAAAAAGAAGTAATTATCATTAGTTTTTCATACATCATATGCCTGCAAAAAAGAAAACAACTAAAAAGAAAGCTGTTGGAGCCAAGGAGGGAATCTTAATTGGTGCCGGCGTAGCCGCAGCTGCTGCAGCTGGATATTTCCTGTTTGGACCAAAGGGGAAACAGAATCGTAAAAAAATTAAAGCCTGGACGGTAAAAGCAAAAGGAGAAGTGCTCGAAAAGATTGAAGGACTTGAGCACTTAGCTGAAGACAAGTACCACAAAATTGTGGATCAGGTGGCAAGCAAGTACATGAAGAAGATGGACATTGCCAATGAAGACGTTGAACTCTTCACTAAGGAGCTTAAAAAGTACTGGAAGCATATTGAAAAGGACCTAGCTCCCAAGAAAAAGAAGGCACCAGCAAAGAAGAAAGCTACTCCGAAGAAAAAGAAAGCCACTACAACCAAAAAGAAGAAATAAGAAAAGCCCCGAAGGGGGCTTTTTATTTTCTCGGCGCTGGTAGCATTAGCACTGTTAGCCACACCAGCATTAGGGCGCCAACAATACCCACGCCGACAACCGCAACAACTCCAGTCTTCAATAAGACCAGAAAACCTGTAATTAAAGTCATAGCAAAGAAGGCGAGACCAAAACCATATCGATAGAGGTCCACAAAGTCCTTGATCCAGCCAAGACGAAGGACTAATCCGACGCAAAGACTTAAGGTCAGTAGAAAACCCACTGACAGAGGCAAGATGAAAATATCCATAATTTAACTGTGTTTGTTTGCATTCAAGCAATGATTTGGCTATCATGCAAGTGCAATTGCCGGATCGTCTAATGGTAGGACACTTGGTTTTGGTCCAAGCGATCGGGGTTCGAGTCCCTGTCCGGCAGCAAAAAGTGAGACCGTCTCACTTGCGGTTTTTGAGAGACCCCTCCAAATCGGAGGTGTGGATAAGTTAACACTAACTGGATCATTGGGGAGGCTGCCCGCCTAATCTCAAAGGTAAAGAGCCCGAACCATTTGGTCCGGGCTCATGAAGTCTCACTTTTCCATATTCCTCGTCTATCACCCCGAGGTCGCTTCTGTCTGCTTTTTACATGCAAACACAAACCTTTTAGGGCTAGCCCGTCGTGTACCTTAGACGCGCTTATTCTCCGACTCTCAGTCTTGGACTCAGACTTAGCATCTGTCCGGAGGTGTTTTGGTTGGTGGGTATGGATGTGGCCATGCAAGCCCCCGTGCTCACCCAAGCACTTGTACCTACCAACATAGCGAGTTCCTGATGGTCCGTGTTGGGTGCGGAACCTCGCTTTACTACACTCATCACGCGCAGAGACCTATTCGACCGCCATGCTGGGCAGAGAAATGGGAGTCATGCTGCGTGAACGCTTCAGGAGAGAGCTTTCGAGGTAGTCAAATATTTAATGGGATTATAGAATATCTGAAATATTTGTCAAGCATTTTCTCTGACCTATCTCATTTTTGTCATCTCAGCCTTATGTGTATGTATCTTTGAGGCTTTGGGGGGCTTCATTAATCTTCTTCAGTTGCCACCAGGTTCGAGTTTCGTCCAGCCTTGCAGCACCACAAAGCCAACATGCTAAACTGTTCCATATGTTCACAGAAGAGATACAGAAATATGTCAAAGAACTTTTGTCAAAACACTGGAAACAAGAAATAGAGATTGAAATCAAAAGCCTTTTGGGTGGAAGTAAGCGGTCAGAAGTCTACCGCTGCGCCATAAAAAACGCCACTGACGAAATCCCTACCTCCATCATTATTAAGTTTTATGTACAAACTGAGAATGAATCTGAATCGGACGCGCTAGAGCGTATTCAAAAAGGTTTCATCTCAGAATGGTCAGGATTAGCTTTTCTGGGCTCTCATGAAAATATAGACATCTCGCCAGCTTTAATATTAGGAGACAAGAAGCACTCTTTTGTTGTACTAGAAGACTTAGGTGAGGTTTTACAGCTTGACCACATACTGCGCAGGAATAATCCCAAACTAGCAAAAAGAGCGTTAGTTGAGTTAGCAAAAACCCTTGCAATCATGCATGGCACGACTCTTGGAAAGCGGGAAATCTTCGCAACTCAACAGCAAGAGACCACATCTATTAAACTTATAGAGGAGACAGATCTATGGCAAAAGTTTCCAGACCACCTCGCATATCTAGAGAAAGCTTTGTCTCTAAAGGTTCCCCAAGAGGTGATGGATGAAATCGAAGCAACTAAAATTTTTTTCAACAACGACAATCCTCTGTGTACCTATTCGCATAGCGATCCTTGTCCAGACAACTGCGTGTGGCATGATGGAAAAATAAAACTTATCGACTTTGAAAGAGGTGCTTTCCGACATGCCTTCTTAGATGCGGTGTACGGTAGAATACATTTTCCAACATGCTGGTGTGTTGGGGTTATACCAAGAGAAATTTATATAGAGATGGAGCATGTTTATAAAGACACACTTGCAACATATTACCCAGCTATCTTGAACAATAGATTGTTTGAAGAGTCTGTGGTTATCGCCTGTGCTTGGTATATGGTAAAGAGCATTAAAGAAGGAATTTTTGACACTGATAAAGACTGGGGTATCGCAACCGTCCGTCAGCGCATGATTACCCGGTTCGAGAGATTTTCCGAAATTTCACAAGAATATAACTTCATGCAAGCAACGGGTAGATGGACTGAGGACATAGCCAAAAAGATGAAAGACGCCTGGATTTTGGAAGAAAATTTCGAACCGTTAAAGCTGTACCCTGCTTTTTCTGGTGAGACCTCTTAAAAAAGTTTCAACACCAATCTGGAGGGGGCGCCACATGCTAATATTTCTCTATGGAGTATGAATTAAAAAACATAGACAAAGATGTAATACAAGATTACCTGAGAGCAAACTACGATTTATCTTTCGCTCAAGTTGAATTCAGGCCAGTTGGCTCGGGGTCTTGGGCTTACGATCTTATTACACAAGAAAAAGAGCGCTATATAGTCAAGATTTTTAAAAAAAATGACCCCATAAATGAGGAAACTTTCACCACACTAGCAGACCTGAACGGCAAGGAAGTTTTTTCGACACTAGACCTCATACGATTGCGCAACTCTTCTTATGTAGGTGAAATTAAGGATCACAAAGCGCTCGTATACAAATTTATTAAAGGAGATGTCGTTGCTTCAACGAAAATTGACCCTCTTTTAGCAAGACAGATCGGAAATTTACTAGGACGCCTTCACGTGATTAAATTACCAGAACACCTTCATGGTGAAATTTATACTGAGTCATTTAGCCAGTTCTTACCTGATGCCCACAAGGTTATACAAACGCTTGTGTCTTTTAATTTTCATAAAGAAGAAGCTACGCTAGGCCTTCTAGAACTGTATCAAAAAAACAAAGACACCATCGACCTACTACTGAAAAGCACGCCAGACAAGAATAATCCCCTAAGAAAACGAAATTTAGTGCCAACTCATGGTGACGCACACGTCTGGAATATTCTCAGAACAGATGGAGGCCTGCGCTTTATTGACTGGGAGGGCTTTGGCTTCGCTCTACCAGAACGTGATCTCATGCATTACAGCTCCACAAAAAGAGTTGATTTCAAATTCGTATTAGAAGGTTACCGAGAGGTGGTTCCAGATTACGAGCCAGATTTAGACGCTCTTGCATATTATGAAAATGAGTGGATGCTCCAGGAAATAGCTGACTATGGCAACGCGATACTTTTTTCAGAAATCGACGACAATTCAAAGGTTCAGGCTTTAGAAGAATTGGCCGCTTACTTTAGGTGAGTATTTCATTCAAGACTTATTTAGCCTCTTAGGTCAAAAAAGTTCTAACGTCGTCCCAGACGGGCAGCATTTTGATACAAACAATCGAACATTCCACTTCGTGTTGTAAAATAAGGGACATAGCGGACGCTAGGTTCGAAGATTTTCGTCAATTTTTAACAAAATATTGATATTACGTTGCAAACAAAGGGGAAAAGTGGGTTCGAGTCTCACTCTGCCTCAAAAGTCACTGGTTAACCTCTGTTGCGTCTGATAACATCAGTGCTATATGAAATTATTCCTCGCCTCTGCAGCAGACAAGACAATCCATTTACTTTCAGAGCTCAGCCCAACGACAGGGAAGAAAGTACTTTTCGTTACCAATGCAGCTGATCCGTATCCAGGCCCTCACTTTTGGGTTGAGAATGATAGAAGCAGATTTATTGAGTTGGGTTACCAGCTTGAGGAAATTAATCTAAGAAACGTTACTTCCGAATCTTTCCAGCAACATTTGTCCGATGCAGATATTCTCCATATCTGCGGTGGCAGTGTCTACTACATCACCAATCTTATCCGAGAGCGAGGTCTAGAAAACAATATTATGGATGCAATCACAAATGACGAGATTGTATACACTGGCACCAGTGCGGGTGCAATTATCGTGTCTAAAAACATCAAAGCTTTTTCATACGATGAAGAAGAGACTGAGTATATTCAAAAGATTCCAGATCACAGAGGCCTTGGGCTTATCGATTTCACCGTGGTACCACATTGTAATAACCCAGACTTTATTCCGGGACATGAAAAGATGGTTGCTAATACGCCGAATGATCCAACCCCGCTAATCTTTGTGGATGATGACTGGGCGGTTTGGGTTGATGGAGAAGGCATTAAAATTATGTCTTAGTGGGTGTTTAACTAATTTCATTGGCAACAAAAAAGCGCAACCCAATGAGTTGCGCTAAGAATAAGAGATTATTCACCCATAAACATGGGCTCGATACTAATGACTCCACATGTAGAGTCATTAGAGTCGTAATTGAAATTCATTCTTTTTGACATTGGAGCGGGGCTCTCTTTGGCAAATATTTTTTCACTACTATCCCAAATTTTAAGCCACAAAGTATGTGTTCCAAGCATGTCATCATTATCCGGGGTTCCGCAATATAGAGTTACGGTGACGGGGTGCAGTTCTCGAAAAGGAAACTGTTTTTTTAGGTTTAACACCTGCTTATGATTGACGTCATGAAGCTTGTAGGTGAGGGCTGCTCCACCCCTTGCTTTGCAGCTAAACACGGCATCTTTTAAGATTTTCATTGTGATCTTGCGACGCTTGCGTTCTTTTGACTTAATCTGCTGTTTGAGTCGTATTTTTTGTAAGCTCATGATTGTGATTATTTTCATTCACCATACAACATTTATTTATTTTGTAAATAGTTTGGATTACTGCTCGTGTCACTCACGCACAGTGTCTTCTTGCATCTTTATACATCCCCTTAGTCTTTTTCAGTTGCCACCAGGTTCGAGTTTCGTCCAGCCTTGCCAGCAAAAAGTGAGACCGTCTCACTTGCGGTTTTTGAGACACCCCTCCAAATCGGAGGTGTGGATAACTTTGTGGTGTGATCTCTATTTCAGTAGAAACTAAAGAGCTCGAAGAACTTCTCTTTGCCTTTGTGTGGGACTTTAAAATTGGAGACAATATTTTATACAATGCCGAGTTGTTACAGTCTTTAATACATGACCACAATAAGGGTGCAGTGAGCTACTCTAAACCTATAGCAATTATTGGAGTGTCTATAATCGAGGCAATACTTGTAGATTTTGTAGAACGGCTAGATCAAGGGACAGACCATTTCCCCGATCTTTTAATAGACAACAAAAATTTGATCAAGAGAAGGTTGGCAAAAGAGAAAAAGTCCTCGCCAGAAAAAGGCGTGAGATTAAGAAACTTCGGTTACTCTGAATTAATTTCTCTATGCGAAGAACTCGAATTACTTGGGCCTGCTCGTGGGAAAATTAATGTCTACAGTAAATTAAAATCAATGGGGAGATTTCGGAACAGGGTGCATATACGAAATTACTTCAATAATTTTGGACGAGATGAGTCGAGAACTTTTTCAGAAAGAAGAGCTCAAATGATTGTTGATTATGTCATCAAAATGTTTAGATACTTTGAGCAAAATTATTACAGGTGGATCAAATGAAAAGACTAAACGTAAAGAGCCCGAACCATCAGGTCCGAGCTCTCGTTTTCTATCAGGTCATGAATGCGAATTCCCCAACCGCATAACTGCTTCTTAGGGAGGCAAAAAGCCTCACCTTGATGTCTTCGTCTGGATCGTGGGTTTTAGCGACCCGCTCCAAAGTCACCGAAATGTCATTCACATCTTTTACTTGGTAGGCATGTATACCCACCGTATGTAAAAAAACGACTTTTCCCGTGTTTTGGGAGAAAAACTCCCGAAACTTTTCAGCTTCATACTCTGCCTTCCACGGAAGGCACTTTTCGAAGCGCCTGTTTGTTTCTATTTGATTCCGGAAAAGATCGAGGTCTAATTTTAATGTGTCCATAATCTTCCCCTAAACTTTGAACCGCAACACTGATAAGTTCAGATATGATGAGAAAATACAACCAACTCAAACTGGAAGATCGTAATCAAATAGAGATTTTGTATAGAAAAGGATATAGTATGCGCAA